>X137_Gaur__coassemble_283_pt1 | contig 9170 bp, 10 predicted proteins | sample X137_Gaur__metabat2_high_PE_006 | metagenome-assembled genome bin X137_Gaur | reverse complement strand
AAAAAATAAAAAAGTATTTAAATATGTATGGTCTCTATAGCTTAAAAGTCATAGTGGCTTTTTTAATTTATATGTCGTATTTATAAATATTTTATAGCGCTAAAGTTAAGTCTTCACGGTTTCTTTGATTAATGTTTGAAAAATATTTGGCTTTGATTATATTTGTGGGCTTAATATTAATTTAACGTTGAAAAACTCTACAAAATAAAATTATGTCGATTTTCAAAACAAAACCCTTGGCGCATCTTCTCAAAGAGGCATCATCAGAGGAAAAAGGGCTTAAAAAGTCACTTTCATCTGCTTCTTTAGTGGCTTTAGGGATTGGTGCTATTATTGGTGCAGGTTTATTCTCCCTTACAGGTATGGCAGCAGCAGAGCATGCTGGTCCAGCAGTAACATTATCTTTCGTATTGGCAGCTGTAGCTTGTGCATTTGCAGGTTTATGTTATGCAGAATTTGCCTCTATGATACCCGTTGCGGGTAGTGCTTATACTTATTCTTATGCCACAATGGGCGAGTTTATGGCTTGGATTATTGGTTGGGATTTGGTATTAGAATACGCTTTGGGTGCAGCTACTGTAAGTGTGAGTTGGTCGGCATATTTACTGAAATTGTTGGAGGCTTATGGTTATGGCGAATTGATTCCTGTAGAGTTTTTGCATTCGCCTTGGGATGAAACACCCGGTATAATTAATCTACCAGCTATTATTATTGTTTCTCTTTTATCGCTTTTATTGATTAGAGGCACTAAAGAATCAGCTTTTATCAATAATATTTTAGTAGTATTGAAAGTAGCAGTAGTATTATTATTTATTGCTTTAGGTTTTGGTTATGTACAACCAGAATTCCACGAACCATTTATTCCTGAGCATGTACCAGGGACTACATTTGGCGGTTTACCGGGGATTGCAGCAGGTGCAGCTATGGTATTTTTTGCTTTTATTGGTTTTGATGCTGTTTCTACGGCGGCACAAGAAGCTAAAAACCCGCAAAAAGGTATGCCAATTGGTATTTTAGGTTCACTTTTAGTATGTACAATTTTGTATGTATTATTTTCTTATGTAATGACAGGTTTAGTACCTTATGAAATATTCAAAGGCGATGCTTCTCCAGCGGCTACAGCTTTTGCAGCTACACCTTATACTTTCTTACAAACGGGTTTAATTATAGCTATTTTGGCTGGTTATACTTCAGTAATTTTAGTAATGTTAATGGGTCAAAGCCGTGTATTCTATTCAATGAGTCAAGATGGATTATTGCCTAAATTTTTCTCAGATTTGCATACTAAATTTGCTACGCCTTGGAAAACGAATCTTATTTTCATGGTCTTTATTGCTTTATTGGCAGGTTTCGTTCCTGTAAAAGAATTAGGACATATGGTAAGTATTGGTACTTTATTGGCTTTTGCTTTAGTATGTTTGGGTGTATTAATTATGCGCAAGAAAAGTCCTAATGCACCTAGAGCCTTCAAAACACCATTTGTTCCATTTGTACCATTGATGGGGGTTGCTGTTTGTGCTTATTTAATGTATTCTTTACCATTAGAAAGCTGGGGACGTTTATTAATTTGGTTAGGCTTAGGCGTTGTAATTTATTTTATATACGGTAAGAAAAACAGTAAATTAAATGACTTAGACCCTAATCATCATGAAGATGATATTTATAAAGCGCATTAATAGAGCTAGATTCATAGCTTAATATATACTAATATAAAGCGTGTAACTTTTCTTTTAGAAAGGTTGCACGTTTTTTGTTTTTGGGAAAGGGAGTATGGTATTTGTTAAAATATATTTAAAATGCTAAATGTCATTTACAAAGGCAAGCAAAATGATTTTTTATAGTGAAAATATGTGTTAACATTGTTATTATTATTAATCCTTGACAAGCAGTTTTTGCTCAATTTATGAAAATTAGTACTTTAATTCAGAATTACTTAGAGCCAAATGAAAGGGTTCTTTTAACAGCTCGCCAAAAACCTAGTTTATTTAGATTTCTACTATATTTATTCTTTGGACAATTCTTAGTAATAGGAGGAGCCATTATGGTAATAATCATGACACAAGATAGCTTTTCAGCTTTTTGGCAACAATTATCTGATATATCTACAGTATTACCTTATGTTCTAATAGTTACCTTATTATTAGTTACTTTTTTTCTGACTAATACTATTGTAAAGCATCGTTTTCATAAAGAATTACGCACTATTTATGCCTTTACTGATAAAGGGCTGATTTTAATGCATGAAGCTTCAAAAGAATACCCAACTCCTGCTATAGCGCGTTGTAATTATGAAAATATAACCTCAGATAATTATGAATATTTTCATCAAGAAAAACACATACATTTTTTTGATATTAAATTTGATAATCCTGTTTTTGACCGTGTCAAATTGTATAGATTTAATTTAGGCAATGAAGCACCTAAAATTTTGGAGGCTATGAAAATAGCAGCAGAAAATAAAATAGAACATTCACAAGAAGAAGAAATATAAAGCTAGATATATATTTTAAACCTGTTTTAGTGTATATTAAATGCGCAATACTTTTCTATAAGAAGGTATTGCGTTTTTATTTTGGCTATATCTCAAAAAAAAATCATTGATATGAAAATTATCATAGTCCCTTTTCAAAAAAAATGGATAGAAGAATTTCAGGTTTTAGCCGCAGATTTATTAGCAGTTTTGAAACCTTTAGACCCAACTATTGTGCATATAGGTTCTACAGCTATTAGTGGAATGTATGCTAAACCAATTATTGATATTATGGTTGGTTTGCCCGAAAATATGCCTTTAGAGGCTTGTATAAATCCTATGTTAGAGGCAGGATATTTTTATTTTGAAATCTATAATCAAATGCTGCCAGAACGTAGATTTTTTGCTTTGCAAAAGGATGATTTTGAGAAAGGGGATATGGCATTTATTATTAAAAATAATGCTGAACTAGAGATAATGTTGGCTCAACCCAATGCTAGAAAAGCCAATATTCATATAGTAGGTTATAGGTCGCCAGATTGGATAAGACATATAGCTTTTAGAGATTATTTGCGTGCGCATGAAGATATACGTCAAATGTATAATAATTTGAAGTTAGACATTGCCGAAAAAGAATATAAAAATGTCAATGCTTATAATTTAGAAAAAGATGCTTTTATAAAAAAATACGAAGCTTTGGCATTAAATTGGTATTTTCAAAAATAATATTAAATTAAAATAATTATAATTTAAACTTATATATAAAGTGCAAGTCTAAGCATATATAGCTTATATTTTAGATGGACTAAAAGTAGCTATAGTAATAGTATGAATTGATAATATTATTCCTATATACAATCTTATTTTTCCACTTTATATTGGCAAATAATTATAATATATAGTAAATATATTTTTTAGTTTTTAGTAAATTTAGGGTGATAGAATTTACTTTAAATTCTATCAGAAAAGAGAGCGGACGAGAGGTTTGCTCTTTTTTTTAAAATATACATAACTTTATACATAGCTTTTTTATTTGTAGAAATAATAGCTTTGTATACTATTTTATTATACTTCAAGTGCTTTATTCATGAAAAATATAGGTCTTTTAATAGCATTTTTAATGTTGAATCATTTACTTTTTGGACAAGCAAATACTACTTTAAATTCAATACCTTATAAAAAAGTAGAAAGTGCTTATTTTGCTCATAATTATATTAATGAAGTGTCTTATTTTACTTTTCATTCTTTAGAGGAATTTGCAGGGAAAATAGGGTTTGCTTGTATGGGCAATTGCGAAAAGGATTTAAAAACAGCTTTGAGCGAAAAAGATTTTGAAAATAATATAGCCTTGGTTATAGTATATCCTAATGTAGCGCCAGAAAGTAGGTTAGAAATAGTCAATATTGTAGCTATGGATGAGGAAAAAATTTTAGTCAATTATAATTTTAAAGCAGGTAAAGCTTCTTCTTTTATCATTAATGCTTTGCAAATTGTATTATTGGATAAAAAATACGCAAAGTTGCCTATAGCATTTATGGCAGGAGATAAATAAGGATTAAAGCATTAGATTTTATATATTTTTAAAAAGGGAGTACGGTTTTTGTGCTTCCTTTTTTTATTTTATAAACAAATGCCATAGTCCCTTTCCCAAAAAAAAGATTCTTTCCTTTCTAAAAAACATGGTAAATTGTGCATTCATTTTAGAAAACTTAATTTTCAACATAATATGGATTTACAAGCAGCCGCAATTTTAGAAGATTTATTGTTACGTTCTGCAGAGGAAGAACAAGTAAGACCTTTATTTTACAAGCAAGTATTGAAAAATGAATTAGTCTTAATCATTGAAAAGCCAGCACAAAAAGGCGAAGAAGTGAATATTATTTGTTATCCAGATGGGAAAATTCCTGTATTTACGCAAGAAGCAAGAATTTTTGATAATAATGTAGTAAAAGAATCTATGAATACGCTTACAGTACCAGCTCGTGAAATATTTGAGCAAGCAGTAGGCGCAACTTTTATTTTAAATCCATATTCTGAATCAGGTAAAGAATTTATACCAGAGGAGATTCAAGCTATGCTTTCAGGTAGAATTTTTGCACAATATGAGCAAGAATATGCTTTATCAGATGATGAAAATATAACAATTACGGAAGCAAAATCTTATCCTAAAGATTTAGTAAAGGCATTGAGCGAATTGTTTGTGAATTTTCCAGAAGTAAAGGCGGCTTATATGTCTTGGATGTTTCAAGATGACTTGGATAAAGGGCATTATTTAGTGGCTTTAGACTTGGAAGGAGGCGATGGCGAATATAAAGAATTGATTCAAGATGCAGGATTTGTTGCGCAGCAATATTTGAAAGCAGATGAATTTATAGACTTTACTAGTTTAGCAGCGGCAGAGAGCATAGAACAACACTTTAGAACAAGTGGCAAACCTTTTTATGTAAAAGCATAAGGCTATTTCTTAATAGCGCATAGGGCAGATAGATTGTCATAATTTATCTGCTCTTTTTGTGATTTTCTTTGTAATTTTATTAAATCGACTTACCTTTTTGCAATAACCCTTATTTAGAACCTAATTTATCATGAGCTTATCCTATTCTTCAGACGACGAGGTAGAGGGGGTTTCTTCCTTAAGTGAGACGACTATTACTGAACATTTAGAAGCATTTGCTAGTACTTTGCCATTAGGAGCAGGGGAAAAAGTATTGTATATTTTGCCTTCTAATTTGTATTTTATTCAACAAGCCTATAAAAAAGATTTAAGACTAATTGGCATTATTTTATTTTGTTTATGGCCTATATTTTTTTTAGGTTTATTTTCTATAATGATAGATGCTAATATTGCTATATATTTAGGTATAGCAGTAGGTTTTGCTTTTGCTTTTTGCTTTGCACTATACTATTTTATTTATAAATGGTTATGGACAAGAGATATAGCCCATTATCAAGGTACTTATTTTATTTATACCAATAAACGATTGATAGTGAAGGGATATAATCCAATTTCTAGAATGCCAAATTGTTTGTATAGCTATAATTATACTACTTGCAAGGATTTAAAATTAGCAGCACATCAAGCATTTGCAGCCCTTAGTTTTACTAATAAAAATTATGAAGATTTGCTTAAAACACAAATCTATACACATGATGAAGGTTTTAGTATTACAGTTCCTGTAGATATGCATGCCAAATCAATTATAAAATTAATTGAAAACAATTAATGAATAATTATATATATAAGGTATATTTTTAGTATATTTATTAGTATTATAATCCTCTAAAAATATACCTATTATGAATCCTATATATGAAGATTTGAAAGGAAAGGTAGTGCTGATTTCGGGTGGAGGCACAGGCATAGGAAGAGCTACAGCAGAAGCATTCGCCCAACAAGGTTGTAAAATTATTATTGGCGATATTCGTCCTGAAGCAGAACCAACAGTAAAATATCTAAATACATTGAATACAGAAGCTTATTTTTTGTATACAGATGTAAGAGATAAAGGACATATTAAAGCTTTAGTAAAAGAAGCTATAGATAGGTTTGGAAAATTAGATATAGCTATTAATAATGCAGGATTTTTGCCACCAGAAGTACCTTTATTAGATATGGCAGATGATCATATTGATGCAGTTATTGATATTAATTTGAAAAGTATGCTGCATGCTATGAAGGCACAGTTGGATGTCTTTTTGCCAAAAGGTCAAGGTTGTATTATTAATATGGCGTCGGTGGCAGGTTTGCGTGCTGTACCTACTATGGCAGGATATTGTGCTTCGAAATTTGGTGTAGTGGGTTTAACTAGAGCTGTAGCTAGCGAATATGCTGCTAAAGGTATTCGTATTAATGCTGTATGTCCTGGTTATATTAAAACACCAATGACTAAGCATTGGGAGAAAATGCCAGAATTTATGAATTTTGTCAATAGTATTATGCCAATGGGTAGAGCAGGTGAGCCAGAAGAAGTAGCTAAATTTATTACTTTTTTGGCTTCAGCACAAGCTAATTATATTACAGGTGCTGCGCTTACTATAGATGGTGGTATGTATAGTGGTTAATATAGATTAATATATTTAATGGTCTTACTTCAAAAACAGAATTTTTGAGGTAAGACTTTTTTTATGGCAAAAATTTTTCTTTAAAAATGAATCCTCTTTAAAAGTATACACGTATAACTGAACTATAAACCCTTTGTATTGAAACCTACATTTATTATAATATATTGTATTTTCATAATATAAAATCAAATTAATTAAGACCTAGACTCATAAGCTAAAAACTCCTACTTTAAAAATACTTTATAAGTACTTTGTTACTCTTTGTATTGCTGGGTAAGTGTATATACTTAGTGTTCAATATAATTGTAGTAATATAGAGCCTTAATAAATCCAAACATTGATGACATAATCAATAATCAGCTTTCATGGGAAATGAAAGTTGATTTTTTTTTGCCAAAAATTGCAATATAAATTAGAGGGATAATACTATTCTTATGAAACTTTTAAGAATTTTATGAGGTTTATAAAGTATTGTTAAATCATTCATAATGAGTTTTTTATAAATGGAATATAGAGAGCTATAAATAATCAATAAAATAACTAAATGCCCCTAGATTAGCATTATAATAAGTCTGCGCAACATTAATTATTAAGTTCCTCAGGCTAACAACTATTTATACTTTCTTACTACATTTTCTTAATTTTTCTTATTCTTATTCTTATGAGTCCATTCAAAAAATTTTGGCCTAGAGAAATGTTTAAATTTAAAAATCCTCTAGACTACAGTGTCAGTGAAGAGCCTGAACAAAGAAGAAATCCCTATACTGCACAATGGCCAAATAGCAATTTGCCAAATATGCAAGCACAGAATCCTTATACTAATCCAATACAGTCTCGCCATTCTGCTTTTGAAAGTGCGTATAGACGCAATAGACAATACAATGCTATGCAAGAGCAGACACCTTACAATTTAGGTCAGCAAAATCCTTATTTGCAACGTAATCCTTATAATGCTAATAATGCACATTTATTTGATTCGTTCAATAGATTGAATCCTAATGCTAATATTCAAAGACAGCATCTTAACCAATATGAAGACCCTCGTACAAGACTACAAGGACAACATTTAAGAGGTTTAGATGAATATGGCTTATTAGATGGGCATACTAAGGATGAAATGGTATCTGAAAATGAAGGTTGGGATTTTAATGATTTACCAAGACCAGTAGACCACTATAGAGATATATTGCCTACTATGCAGTATAAGCCTGATCCAATGCCTAACCCTGAAAGTGATGAAATACAATTTTAAAATCGTATGGATATTCACACTTTCTAGGTAAAATTGATTTATAATATAGCATCATATAATGCCAAATTTGCATTATATGATGCTTTTTTTATTTAAACTAAATAAAAATTATGCTGTTATGTAAGGGTATAAATTTTTAAAGGGAATTAGGTGCAAATCCTAAACTGTCGCGCAACTGTAAGCTTCTTGGTTAAGGAAGTAAGTCAGACCTCTATTCTTTCACACTCTAAGCTTTCGCGATTTGAAGCTTTGCAGCCATAAGCAATCTCGCATAAAGCATAATTGAAAAAATTATGAACTTAGACCAACAAATGAAAAATGCTGAAACACGCATTTTTAAAGCTATTTTTCCAAACACCACTAATCATTATGATACTTTATTCGGCGGTATTGCTATGCAGTACATGGATGAAGTTGCTTTTATTACTGCTACTCGTTTTTCTCGTCAGAAAATGGTTACTATTAGTAGCGAACGTATAGATTTTAAAAAACCAATTCCTGCTGGTACTATTATCGAATTGGTGGGTAATGTAGAACGCATTGGACGTACTAGTTTAGTAATTCGTGTAGAGGTTTTCGTAGAACAAATGTATGAGAATAAACGCGAAAAAGCAATTTCTGGTACTTTCTCTATGGTGGCTATAGACCATAATAAAATGCCTACACCAATACTCAAATCATTATCATAAGATAAATTTTTAATATATTTTTTTGTCCTTTTGGAGGTCTAAGAGTAAGTATATAAGCTTACTTTTGGACTTTTTTTATTTTGATTTTTGAACAAGGGAGTATGGTATTGGGGAATTTATTGAAGATGAGAATTGGTTTATACAATTGTATGAATGATAAATATTTATTTACAAGCGCTTGAGTTTTATTTATTATCATGCTTTTTCTTATCATACAAACCCCTTATTAGAATTATGTTTTTTAAAGATAGAAAAGAAGAGCAAGAACGTTCTCAAAATCATCAAGAACGCAGCTCGCAGCAAGAACAAAATAGGCAACAGAAAAAAAATATTTTGTCCCCTTCAGAACAGCAACGTTTGCATCAAGAGTCTTCAACATTAAAGAATTTGAGAGCGCAACGTGATAAATTTGAAGTAGAAGGTAAAGCGCAATTGAATGCAACAAATAGTGAGTTTAAATCACATTTGCAACAAAAGCAATTTAATCCAGATATAAAATCGCAATCGTCTGATATTCAAAATATTCGTTCTGAAGTAAATAGACCTAAACAAGGTCAACAAAAATCTTCTCATATAGAGTTTCCTTCTCGAGAAACAGAATTCCCTAGGAAAAGAAAAGAAGATAGTGAAGATACAGAAATGGATTTTAAATAATTTTAATTACAATACCCTCGAAGTCGAAAACGTCATTAAAAGC
>X137_Gaur__coassemble_280_pt1 | contig 9270 bp, 6 predicted proteins | sample X137_Gaur__metabat2_high_PE_006 | metagenome-assembled genome bin X137_Gaur | reverse complement strand
AAATATAATTTGAAACCTTCAGCCATAGGAATAGCAGAAGCATAGCCAGCAGAGTGGGTTACAGACCAATAAAACATTTCGCCTAATACACCTTGGAAAAGCATGATTAAACATAAAATGCCAAAAGTGCCAAATACAGCTGCACTATAAATTAAGGCTTTGCTGAACATGCGTTTAATACTTGTACTATTATTGTGAATAATAATAGTATCATTTACGCTTGTCGTATTTTCTTCGTTTTCATCTACATTAGACCATTTTTCTCCTTTATCAAAGAAATAATATAAAACAGTCCATAAACCACCTAAAATAATGAAAAATACACCATTAGGCTTAGTAAGCATAGATAGACACATAAAAAGTCCACTAAACAATAAATACTTATTACTATTTTTTTGAAAGGCTTGTAAAAGGAAATACAAACCACCCATAGCCCAAAATACCACTATATGTTCAGACTGACGAGTAAAGCCCATTACAGAAGGAGCTAAACCTAAAATAGCTGCACTAATCATAGTGACAAAAGCTATAGGCTTATTATTAAACCAATTACGAGTAAAATAATAGATGAAAAGTAAACTTCCTATATTCATTAAGGTAAAGCCCATAGCTAAACCTTCAAATTCGCCAAAAATAGCTACCATAAAAGCATACATATAAAATATACCTGGTAATCTATGTTCGTAGAAATCTTTATAAGGGATTTGCCCCTCTAAAACCAAACGTCCGAAATAAGTATAAATGCCTTCATCTCTTTCCATAGGCATGCTCCAGAAATTTTGGCGAATTAAAAAATAAATGCCTATTATAGTCAATAATATAAGATATTCTCCCCATTTCGGTAAAGTGAAAGGTGAAATAATTGCCACTGTGTTTTCTTGGGCATTAGGGGGAGTGATAATATTTTTTTCTATAGTACTAGTGTTAGTAATAGCTTTTTGTTTTTTGTTCATAAATCTAAAAAGTTATACTTTATCTAAAATATAAAGTGAGAAAAAGGGTAGGTTACTATGCGAAAGTAATAAAACCTTTATACTTGTATGCAAGAAATAAGATATTTAATTATTTATCATCATAATAATCTATTATAAAATATAAAAATATATTTTAAGTTATGAAAATACAGTTTAAAATTATATATGTTGTAATTATTTATGTAGTATATCCTTTAATACTACAAGCGCAGCAAACCAATTTTTGGCAACCAATTTTTGAAAATCTAAATACAGCAACTCATTTTTATAATCAAAATGCTTTTATAGGTGGTTTTGGCAATGCTCAATTCTCTACTATAGATATAGATAATGATGGTAGATTGGATTTAATCGTTTTTGATAGAGTAGGTAATGTGTGGTTACCTTTTAAAAATGAAGCCCAATCTTCTAATCAAACTAAATATATTTATCAACCGCTATGGCGTGATTTATTTCCTGAGGTAGAAAAGTGGGCTTTATTGCGAGATTATAATTGCGATGGTTTGGAAGATATTATTTGTCATAGTAGAAATGCAATACAAGCGCAAATTGGTATAAGTGTATATAAAGCTAGTCGTGATCCACAAACAAATATGCTACAATTTACTTTAGAAAATCCTATGCTTATGTATAGCCATACCAATAGTATAAGTCATATTAGCGTAGCTAGTGCAGATATTCCTTGCATGGATGATATAGATGGTGATGGTGATTTAGATATATTGACTTTTAATGATTATGGAGGATATTTAGAGTATTTTCAAAATCAATCTATGGAAAGGGGATATGGTTGTGATAGTTTATTGTTTGAATTTGCAGACAATTGCTGGGGGAGATTTTATGAAAGTGGTATGAGCGAAATAATAGATTTATCACCGCATGTAGATTCTTGTGCTAATTATAGAAACTGGTCGCCTATAGTGCGTCATCCTGGTTCTACAGTCACTACATTTGATTATGATAATGATGGCGATAAAGATTTATTTTTAGGCGATATTTCTTTTAATAATATAACTATGTTGCAAAATGGCGGTAATGCGCAAATAGCTTATATTGATGAACAAGTTACTTTCTTTCCTAATAATACCACTGCTATAAATTTACCTGTTTTCCCTGCTGCATTTTTCATAGATATTGATAATGATAATAAAAAAGATTTGATAGTGGCGCCTAATATAGAAGGTAGTGCCGCTAATGTAGATAACGTTTGGTATTATAAAAACGTAAGTATGGGTGATACTGCTATTTTTCAATTTGAAGGCAGAAATTTTTTACTAGAAAGTAGTTTAGATTTTGGGGCTTTATCGCATCCAGTATTTACGGATTTAGATGGTGATGGCGATTTGGATTTGATAGTAGCTACAGCTTCTTATTATATAGGAAATAATGTTTTTAGGAAATCTTTATTTGCTTATGAACAAATAGGAATAGGACATACATCAACCTATAGATTAATTAGTGATGATTATGCTAATCTACGACAATATAATTTTGATAAAATGGCACCTACTTTTGCCGATTTAGATGGCGATGGTGATAATGATATTATTATAGGTTTAGCTAATGGTACTTTAGTATATGTACAAAATATAGGGACTGCTCAACAAGCCAATTATACTACACCTATTCCTAATTATAAAGGCATAGATATAGGTAATGCTGCTACCCCTACACTTTTTGATTTAGATAATGATGGCGATTTGGATTTAGTAATAGGGGAAATGAATGGAAATCTCAATTATTTTGAAAATATAGGTACTAGCAACATGGCGCAATTTTCAAGTACACCAACCTCAGATAGATTTGGTTATATTGATGCTAGAGTAAATGGTGTTGAAGGTTATACTGCACCTTTATTTTTCAATTGGAAAGGGGATATTATTTTATTTTTAGGAAGGGAAAATGGCGATATTCTGATTTATAATAAAATTAAAAATAATTTGCAAGGTACTTTCCAACTTATAGAAAATATGCCCAAAGTAAAAGAAGGTAAGCATAGTACTATAGCCGTACAACAAAGCCTTAATGCCGATGCTATAGAATGTTTTGTTGGAAATGTAAGAGGTGGTTTAGGGGCTTATACTTATAATAATCCGCTTATTCATATAGATGAAGTTTGGGCGCCAAAAAACAATATAAAGGTTTATCCTAATCCTACTCAAAATCAAGATATTTATATAGAAAGTGCCATAACTATACAGCATATAGAAATTATCAATATTCAAGGAAATACCATACTCCCTTTTTCAAAAAATGAAATAAATAATGGCTTAATTCAAATTAAATTATTAGATAATATTGCTGCTGGAATTTATTTCTTGCGCATGTATGCAGAAAATGGAGAAATGTATATAGAAAAAGTTGTATTTTTATAATAGGAGTAAATGCTTTTCTATTTGTGCTAATCTTGTTTCGAGTGTACCGCTTACAATAATATAAGGTCTTTGAGCTTTTTTAAGTTCAACTTCGTATAAATTGAAAAGTATTTGACGAATATTTTCATCTGGCGTTTCTCTCAAATCATCTGCTGCCCAAGGAATATGTATATCACATAATATATATAAATCGGCTTTTTGTGCTTGCCAAATTTGGTCTATAATTGGGCTTGATTTTTTATATTTAAACTCATGCCAAATTTTACAAACTAAGGCATCTGTATCTATAAAAATATATTTTTGAAAAGGGAATTCTGCAAAAGTATTTATTTGCCATTGAGCTTGACCCAATGCAATTTGTTCTACATCTTGCGCTGTATAATTTAAGCCAAGCTTTTCTAAATAACTTCTAGCATATTCTGCTATATAGATGCCTTGATATTTTTGGCTTAGAGCTTGTGCTAAGGTGCTTTTCCCGCTAGATTCTACGCCTGTGAAAATAATTTCTTTACTCTTTAACATTTTATTAATTGCTTTTCTTTTACTTTGCAGTAAAATTTAAAAAAACATAAGATTTGCGACAGCAAATATGAAAAAAAATCTACTCATAACCTATAAAGATAAAACTTACTGGTTGGCGGTGTTGGGCGTAGGCATAGCATTGTATATATTAAGTTTTATTATTATTAGAAGTATACAACAGAATACTTTAGCGCAATATTTACAGGCGCAAATTCCTATAGCTTTGGTTTTGCAAGAAAAGCTAAGTGATGCACAAATTTTTGATTTTCAAAAGAGCTTAGAAAGTAAAAATACTATACAGAAAAATTCTGTAGTTTATATTTCTAAAAATGCGGCTTGGAATGAAATGAATGAGGCTTTGTATGGACCCAAAGAAAATTGGACAGCAGCACAGTTGGAAGAAATTAATCTTACTTCTCAGCATTTGGATAATCCTTTACCTAATCTTATAGAGTTTAAGCTTGAACCAGAAGCTCTAGAAAATTGGTCTAGTATATTGGAGGAATTGCAAAATAATGCTTTAGTAGCAGATGTATGGTATGAATCTACTTTAGTAGGACAAAAAAAAATAACAGAAAACCATACTCCCTTTTCCAATATGTTGAATTTAATTAGACAAAATAATTTTTGGTTATTGGGCTTTGCTATAGGTATTGCGCTTACGGCGGCTTTACTATTCAGAAATACATTGCGTTGGCATTTACTAGTGAATAAACCTTTGATTCAGAATTTGGCTTTAGCAGGAGCACCTTTTACTTTTATTCAGTCTACTTATATTAGTATGGCTTGGAAAGTAAGTGCTTTTATGGTGGCAATTTTGTGGGTATTAATGCTCCTTACAGTATATTTTCTTACGCCAAGTATAGATATGCGCATATTGGGCGATATTTCTTTTCATTATGTCTTATTAGCTTTAGTAATGGCTATTTTTGCAATTTTAATTTATGTAGGAGTCACTTACAGAAGTTTGGCAAAAGTGGTGTATAAATAGCGAAAAGATGTTTTGTGGGCTTATAAAAGGCTTAAAGTTATACTATCTTAAAATATATAGTTTTTGACTTTAACGTTTTCTTATCAAATTGCCCTATTTTCTTAGGCTATTGTTATAAATATCTTTCAAATTTATTACCTTTGCCTTACATTTATATAGACATTCATTCACGTAGTTTAATAGCATTTTTCTAGCACTTTAATTAATTATTTACACATATGCTTGGAAGTATCATCTTTGCGATAATATTAGCAGTTACAAGTGTATTTGCCTTTAAGGGATATTCTCGTATTTGGCGCAATATACATTTAGGAAAACCGACAGAAACTAAACCAGAAGAAACAAGTAGTCGTATCAAAAACACGATTATGATTGCTTTAGGACAAAAGAAAATGTTTGCTCGTCCTATTCCTGCAATTTTTCACATGTTCATTTATGTAGCTTTTTGTTTTACACAAATTGAGCTTTTAGAAATTATTGTAGATGGTCTTTTTGGTCAACATAGATTTTTTGCCCCTTATTTAGGTGGTTTATATACAGTAATTATTTCTACTATTGAAGTATTGTCTGTATTAGCATTAATAGCTACTATTGTTTTCTTCTCTCGTCGTAATTTACTCAAATTACCACGTTTCCAAAGCCGTGAGTTATTAGGCTGGCCATTCAAAGATGCGAATATTATTTTAGGTTTAGAGATGTTATTGATTCTCTTTATCTTAATGATGAACTCTGCTGATATGGCTTATGCTGAAGGTAAATATAATTTCCTTGTCTCAGGTATGTTCTATAAAATGTGGTATTCATTTGGTTTTATGCCAGGCGATGATAGCTTAATGTTATTTGAGCGTATTGGTTGGTGGGGACATATCTTAATTGTATTTGGTTACCTCAACTATTTACCTTACTCAAAACACTTACATATTTTATTAGCATTCCCGAATACTTATTTTGCTTCTTTAGCTCCAAAAGGCGAGATTGTAAATATGCCAGATATTCAAAAAGAGGTTGCTTCTATGTTTGACCCTGAAGCAGCTATGGCTCCAGTAGATATGGATGCGCCTATGCCTCAATTTGGTATTAAAGATGTATTTGATTTAGAGCGTAAAGATGTATTGGCAGCTTATACTTGTACAGAATGTGGTCGTTGTACTTCTTCTTGTCCTGCTAATATTACAGGTAAAGCACTTTCTCCTCGTAAAATTATGATGGATGTGCGTGACCGTGCTGAAGAAATTGGTCGTAATATTGCTGAAAATAAAACAGAATTCATCCGTCAAGACCTTAAAACTGAAACTTCAGTTCTTACTAAAGAAAATTATGATGATGGCAAAAACTTATTTGCTTACATCACTGAAGAAGAAATCCGCGCTTGTACTACTTGTAATGCTTGCGTTGAAGCTTGTCCAGTTTTAATTTCTCCGCTTTCTATTATTATGGAATTGCGTCGTAATCTTATCCTTGAGCAATCAAATTCTCCTGAAGCTTGGAACAGTATGTTTAATGCTTTGGATAATAATGGAGCACCTTGGGCTTTCCCACGCGATGCACGTGCACAATGGATTCAAGACGAAATGAACAAAAACTAATTGAAGTTTTTTTAAAGGGCGAAATCCCTTCGGGGTCGGGCTATACGCTCCAGCAGCCTGAAAAGGCTGCGTCTGCTGCTATCCCTTTCGCTTTATAAATAATAAAAAAAAATCGGCTTTCATGCCGATTTTTTTTTGTTTATATTTGAGCTATGCTAATTTTAAAACAAGATTAAAGTATAAAAACTATGTTATTAACGCCTATTTGGATAGAATATGCTTCTCCAGAATATGATGAAGCTTTAGCTTTGCGCTATGATATTTTGCGCAAACCTTTAGATATGGAATATACAATAGAGGAATTGACTAAAGAGTATAAAGATTTGCACTTAGCTATTTATAATGAAAATGCACAAATGTTGGGTGTATGCGTTTTGTCGCAAGGCGAAAACGAAAATATAGCAATTATGCGTCAAGTGGCTGTAAAAGAAAATATGCAAGGTAAAGGCGTTGGTGCAAAATTAATTGCAGCATTTGAAGCTAAATGTCGCCAGCTTGGAATTAAAAAAATACAATTGGCGGCACGCCAAACCGCAGTCCCTTTTTATAAAAAATTCAATTATGAAAATAAAGGCGAAGGCTATGTAAAAATTGGCATTCAGCATCAAGATATGTTTAAAAATCTAGTATAAAACAAAACAGGTTTGCAGTAAATTAATACTACAAACCTGTTTTTATATTTTTAGCCTAAGCGCAATTCTTAAAGGATAAGCATTGCATCGCCATAGCTATAGAAATTGTATTTTTCTTTGATTGCTTCTTCATAAGCTTGCATGATTAAATCATAACCCCCAAATGCACAAACCATAATTAAAACACTAGATTTTGGTAAGTGGAAGTTAGTAATCATTGAGTTAGCAATGCGGAAATCGTATGGAGGATAAATAAATTTGTTGGTCCAACCTTCGCTTTCTTTCAAGAAATGTTGAGCTGAAACAGCAGATTCAATTGTACGCATAGAAGTAGTACCAATGGCACAACGTCTCTTATTCTGTTCAATAGCAGCATTTACTAAATCAGCAGAATTTTGATTAATGCGGAAGAATTCAGAATCCATTTTATGTTTAGAAAGGTCTTCTACTTCAATAGAGCGGAAAGTACCAATACCTACGTGAAGTGTCAATTCAGCGAAATTAACGCCTTTAATTTCTAAACGTTTCATTAATTCTTGAGTAAGGTGTAAGCCAGCTGTTGGAGCAGCTACAGCACCTACTTCTTTAGCGTAAACCGTTTGGTAACGCTCACGGTCCATCTCTTCTTCTTCACGTTTGATATACTTAGGAAGCGGCGTATGACCTAAGCGGTCCAAATTCGCTTTAAATTCTTCATCTGTACCATCAAAAAGGAAACGAATAGTACGACCTCTAGAAGTTGTATTATCAACTACTTCAGCTACCAATACTTCTTCACCATTAGCATCATTGAAGTAAAGTTTATTACCTACACGGATTTTACGTGCTGGGTCTACTAAAACATCCCAAAGACGCATGCTTTCATTCAACTCGCGCAATAAGAAAACTTCAATGCGTGCACCAGTTTTCTCTTTTTGACCGAATAAACGAGCTGGGAATACTTTAGTATTATTTACAATGAAGCAATCGCCATCATCAAAATATTCTAATACATCTTTAAAAATACGATGCTCTATTTTACCTGTATCACGATGCACAACAAGTAAACGAGATTCGTCGCGTTTGTTACTAGGATATTTAGCAATCAACTCTTTTGGTAAGTTGAAATTGAATTGAGATAGTTTCATGACTATATCTATTTATCTTTAGAAGTATGGAGTTAGTGAGACAATCTGAAAGGAAATAAAAAAGGATAGCACCGTATTATAATGGAGTGTTATAATAATAGGTACTATCCTTTTTTGTAAAACTCTTTCGTTTGAACTTTGTAGCCCGTAGGGGAATCGAACCCCTCTTGCAAGAATGAAAATCTTGAGTCCTAACCGATAGACGAACGGGCCAAATTTAATTTAATTGACGGTTTGATGTCTTTCGTTGATTAAAGTAATGCAAAGGTACAGCTTTTTTTGAATTGTGCAAATTTTTGTGTAAAAAAAAGGTTTTTTTTTGAAAAAAAATCAAAAAAATAAACAAAAACCATACTCCCTTTCTCAAAAAAATAAAAAAGCATAGCTTTTGCAATAAAACTATGCTTAGTATCTATATAACTATTCAATAATCAATGGATTGCCATCAATGAGAATATGGCTTTTGAGAATTTCTTCTAATTCTTTCTTAGATATTTTTCTATTATAGTTACTTTCTAATTTGATAGAAGTTTGTACAGTAGTATTGAGAAGTTTTATTTTTTGAATAGCATGTGCATCTTTTTCTTTGTTAAGATTGCGTAGTGCAATATCATCAATTTTCTTAGAGAGCGTTTTGCCTTCTACTAATTGATATTCGCCAGGAGTTTTTACAAAAACAGTAATTTCTTCTACTAAATCGGTACCACGTACGGAAACATGTTTTTCAATATGTGGTGCAAGGATAATTAAGTCGCCATTTTCATCGAATTTGCTTTCAAGTGTATAACGTCCTGCTTTCACCAATTGTTCTAATACTTGCATAGGCATATTGGCTTTTACGAGCAATTCTACGCGTAAAAGAGCGTCGTCCCATTGAGCAGGTTGAACGCTTTTCTGATTGCATTGAAAAGAGATACTAGTAGCTTCTTTTGTTTCAAAAGTTTTTACTAGATTTTTATCTGATTTTTCTTGTGCCATAGCCCATTGACTACCTGCAAAAAGGCTTAATATAAATAATAGTTTCTTCATAATAATAGTATAAATAGAATTAACTATACAAAGT
>X137_Gaur__coassemble_278_pt1 | contig 9393 bp, 7 predicted proteins | sample X137_Gaur__metabat2_high_PE_006 | metagenome-assembled genome bin X137_Gaur | reverse complement strand
AGATAATTCTTAAGTATAATTGTTCTTATTCTCTTATAATTTTCCCATAATTAATATTATGTAAAGTAGAAAAGAGAAAAATGAATATAAACAAATGCCATACTCCCTTTCTCAAAAAAATACAAAAAAAGGGCTTTATGAGTTTATGTATAGTTTTCAATGTTTGAAAAAGGGAGTTCGGTTTTAAATAGTTTTTTTAGTCCTTATTTTTCGTTTATTTTTTTTATAAAACTTTAAGTTTCAAAATCTATAAAAAGTTTTAAAAATGATTCTCGCTGAGAATCCTCTAAAAGTTAACTTGCTGCACATTGATACAGTTTATTCAATTCTCAGGCGTTTTAAAATTTAGATACATATATAAAAAAATAAAAAGCATACAATCCGAAAACTGTATGCTTTGCTATAATTATTTTTTAAAGTAAAAGTCTGTTTCTATTGAAGAAGTCTCCCATGGAATTTGTTTCCCGCCAGAAGCTTTTCTAACACTAGCCCTCACCTGCTTAAATACATCTTCTAATTTAGCAGTTCCGAATTTATCTAAATTTGCTAAAAATTCTTGTGTATATAAACCATTTTTACCTGCACCATCTGATGCTGTTGTACCCGGAGAAGTTGCAAAAGCAATAACAGAATTAACAGGAACACTTTTTACTTGCGTAAAACCTTGATTGCGCTTAAGCGGATTTTCAAAAGGATTATCTCTACAAGCATCTAGAATAACAATATTCATAGGATTTTCGGCATATTCCATTTCAATAAGCACACGATTTAAATCTACAGATTCTAATTCAATGTCCAAATCTTTTTGAATATTTGCATCTACAGGCACTAAATAATTTCTACCATCTGCTTGCAAACCATGACCTGCATAAAAGAAAAGTCCTACAGCTTTAGTTGTTTTCAATTGTTCGCCAAATTCACGCATAATGCGCTTCATTTCTTTTTGAGTCAAATCCTGATACATCCAAACATCGAAACCCATTTTTCTTAATTTCTCTGTCATATCCTCTGCATCATTTTTGGGATTTTTAAGTGGTGCAACAGATTGATAACTAGAATTGCCAATAATTAAGGCTAAACGCTTTTCCTCGGCTATAATTCCCTCTAAAGCAGCCAATTGATTTTTATTAGTATTTTCCACATATACTATAGGCGAACTAACATTTTCTGTAGTGGTTGCTGTATTTTCAGTAGAAACTTCTTGAGGATTTTCATTAATGGATTCTGTAGGTGTAGCGGCAATTATAGTTGGTTCTTCTTCAACATATTCTGTCACTAACTTACCTTTTTCAAAAACGCCTCTTTTCTTACGTCCATCAGCAAAAATATAAGTCCCCTCTCCATGTCGAACACTCTTTACATATTCGCCAATATATTTATCGCCATTATACCATTGCATAGTGCCATAGCCGTGACGTTCGCCATTTTTAAATTCACCTTTGTATAAATCGCCATTAGCATAATAATAAGCACCTCTACCATGAGACACTCCATTTTTAAACTCACCTAAATAGCGGTCACCATTGGCATAAAGCAAACGTCCATTGCCATTGTCACAATCACCATTAGTACACTGTGCATATAACTGACTGAATATCAAACTACTAAGTAATAAAGTCTGAAAGATAAGAATAGCAGTTTTTTTCATAAATTCATTGCGATATGTTTAATATAGTAAATAAGAATAACAAAAATATTATTAACCTCTTCAGTTGAAGAAACGTACAATAATATATTAGACTACTTTTTATTGCCATGGTTATGTAGCATACGTGCATATTTTTTTGGGGAAAGGGAGCATTGCTTATATTCTAATAAGCTTTTGATAAAAGCCCCTCCTAAAAATAATAATTGAGCAGAATAATATACCCAAAGCAAGAGTACAATAATAGACCCCGCTGCACCATAAGCCGAAATTGCAGCCACAGTAGAAAGATAATAAGTAAGTAATTCTTGTCCTATCCAAAAGAGAATAGCAACAACTATAGAACCAATTAATGTATACTTAAATCTAAGCTGTATAGCTGGCAAAACATAGTATATTAAGAAAAAAAAGCAAGTAAGCAAAAAAATACTTGTTAAGGTTCTTAAGGTATAAACAAAAGAGCTTTGCATTAAATCTAGCCAATAATGTGCATAATCAGGAAATTTACTTAATAAATAAAGATGATTAGCCGCTATAAAATTGGTAAGATTAGCTACAATTGTATTTATCAAAATAGCAGTCATTAATATAGCACAAAATATAATAATCATGCCTAAAGAAATGACTCTATTGATAACAAACCATACAATACTCATTTTCGGAGGCACGCTTTGCACTTCAAATATAGTATTTAGCGCCTCTTGTAAAATAAAAAATATATTAGTGGCAACATATACTAAAGCTAAAATACCAATTATTGTGGCTAAAGTACTATCAGCAGTTGATTGTGTAAGGTATTCTACAGCACTAGAAATCTGATTTTGAGTTTCAGCTCCCAACATATCACCTATTTCTGTGAAAATTTGTGTTTCTAGGCTTTCATCTACATATAGAGAATTAAGGATAGCAATTATCATTATCAATAATGCAGGCAAAGAAAATATAGTATAGTAAGCTAAAGCAGCTCCCAAACGTGGCACATTATTTTGTGAATAAGCACTAATAGTATTAGAAAGTACTTGATAGCAATCCTTAAGAATACGGCGGGATAGAATAAACATAATTTAAAATTGTATGGCTAGTAAGTCACAAATATATAAGTTTCAAATTGATTTAAGCTGACAAAGCTTAGCTAATTTTTATATTATAAAAACCTTTACACATGAAAAATAATTGCAAAAAGTGGTTACTGATGTTTGGTATAGTATCCTCAAGTCTTTATGTTCAAGCACAAAAAGAAGCTGCTCAATGGTATTTTGGGCAATATGCAGCATTAGATTTTAATAGCGCAACGCCCAAAGCTATGAATAATAGTGGTTTGTTTTCTGAAGAAGGCTGTATTAGTATAGCTGATGCTAATGGAAAACTTCTTTTTTATACAGATGGGCAAAATGTTTGGAATAAAAATAATAGTATAATGCCAAATGGGCAAAATTTAAGAGGTAGTGCATCTTCTACTCAATCTTCAATTGTTGTACAATCTATAGATAATGGTAGTAAATACTATTTATTTGTAGTGGAAAAAGAAGGTATAGGCGGATTAAGTTATTCTATTATTGATATGAGTTTGAATAATGGTTTGGGCGATATACAAAGCGGCTTTAAAAATATTCCTTTGCGTAATGCTATGACTGAAAAGCTAACCGCTGCTAAACATATAAATGGTAGAGATATATGGCTTATTGCACATGATTGGGGTTCTAATGCCTTTGCTAGTTTTTTAGTAACTGCAGAAGGTGTAAATACTATGCCTGTAGTTTCCAATACAGGACGTATTCATAAAGGAAGTAAAGTAAATGCTCAAGGAGCAATGAAAGCTTCTGCCGATGGGAAACGTATTGCATTAGCTTTACAAGAAGATAGTTCCGTTGAATTATTTGATTTTGATAATGCTACAGGTAAAGTTTCTAATCCTATGCAGATTCAATTTCCAGCGAATTCTTATGCTTATGGTTTAGAATTCTCTCCTAATTCTAATTTACTTTATGTAAGTACTGCGGGTACAGGAAAAATCTATCAATTGAATGTAATGCATGCTAAAGTGGAAGATGTACAAAAATCTCAGCAACTTGTAGCAAGTACTCCTAATGGCGAATGGGTTGGCGCTTTACAAATGGCTAATAATGGAAAAATATACTTCCCTATTTATAAAACGGCATATTTAGGTGTAATTAATGCACCTAACAACTTAGGTGAGGCTTGTAATGCTAAAGTAAATGCTATTTCTTTTGCTAGTAATAATAATAGAGCTGCTGCTCGTTTAGGATTACCTAATTATCCTGCTTATTATTTCTCTAACTATCATAAAGATTTAGCTTTAAATAGACAAAATCCTAATAATAATTCTGGAATAGTTACTGTAGCCAATACTAAAGCCCCTATGAAGGAAATAGTAATAGCAGATTTTGATGCCTCTAAAAATAAAACTTTAAAAAAGGGAGAAACACTAAAATTTAAATCTTTAAATTTTGATGTAGATAAATCTATTATTAAAAACTCTTCTTTTAAGGAATTAGATGCTTTAGTGACTATTCTAAAAGCAAATCCTTCTTACAATTTAGAAATTTCTGGTCATACAGATAATACAGGTTCAGATAAATACAATATGCAATTATCTAAGGAAAGAGCTGAGGCTGTGAGAGCATATTTAATTAAAAAAGGAATTAAATCTAATAGAATTACGGCTAAAGGATATGGTTCTAGTCAACCTATTAGTTCTAATGCTACTCCAGAAGGAAAATTAAAAAATCGTCGAGTTGTTTTCTCTTTAAAATAAAAATAACAAAAAACGCATAGTTACTATATTGTAAACTATGCGTTTTTTGTTATTTTTATAAATTAAGAATATTGGTTGTATTCGTTAATCTAAAAGACTCTTTTAAGGCATCTTGCATACTACTTGTAGTCATAATTTCATCAGTATGAACACCTAATTCTACTATAGTTTGTGCAACGGCTGGAGATATACCAGATATAATCGTTCTACATCCCATCAAGCGAGTAGCTTTCGTTATCTTGATTAGGTGATTGGCAACAGCAGTATCTACTACAGCTACCCCACTAATATCCAAAATAAAAGCTCTTGCTTGAGAAGAAGATACTTTTTGCAACATAGCTGACATAATATCTTGCGCTCTACGAGAATCTACAATACCTACCAAAGGTAATAATAAAATATCATGCCATAATTGCGTAACGGGCGTAGATAATTGCATTAAAGCATTGCTTTGCTCTCTAATAATTTCTTCTGCAATTTGATTATAAGTTTCAATTACAATAGAAGTATCTAAATTTACTAGTTTAGAAAAAGAATGCAATAATCTAAAATTATCAATTTCATATTTATTGAAAAGTTCTATAAATAAATCATTAAAAATTACTGCCGAACGACAATATAAATTTAATGGTAGACCTATACGGGCATGAGCAGCACCAACTCTTTTCCTAAATTGAATATATTTTTCATCCACATCAGCTTCAAAAAAAGTTTGCCAGTGTTTTTCTTGCATGGCTTTTACATGTTTTACATGTTCTTGATTATTAAAAAAAGTATTAAACTCCTTTAATGATCCCATCCAATCATAAAATTGATTCAATATATTAGGCAGGTCGGCTATCATTTTCTTGCCTAAAAAACGCACATTTTCTAGATCTTCATCTGTTACTGAAAATTGTGCTTTGTACATTTTAGCATCTACCATGGTTTATTCGTTTAGTTTGTATAATAGGGGATTTTGTCTTAGGTAACATTCGTAACACATATAATAATATAAGCAAAATTATTAATAAGATAATAACTACATATAACTTCATATAGACAAAAGAATAAGTGTTGAAACCATTAAAATATACGCTTCTTCAAAAAGGAAGTTGCATGTACTTTTTAATTCTTTTCGATTAATTTAAAAGAATAAGCTAAAGCGGCCTCCATACTGGTACTACTAAATAAATCATCTAAATTTATATCCTCCATATTAGCTAGTACTTCAGCTACATCAGGCATAATACCAGAGCTAATTACTTGACAATCCATTAATGCTGCTGCTTTAAATAATTTCATTAATATATGCGCATTTTGAGGCGTAAAATCTTTAATACCTAATAGATCTACAATCAAAACTTTAGCATTACAAATAACAATTCTATTTAAAATATTAGACAACATGTCTTCAAAGTTGATATGATCAATTTTCCCTACTATAGGTAATAGAAGAATCTTATCCCAAATCTGACTAACAGGAAAAGACATTGTTTTTAATGCCTCCATATGTTGAGTAACTACTTGATTGGTATAACTAGAATATTCGGCTATAATAATATTGGTGTCCATATTATATAATTTTCTAATAGAACGCCAATTATTATTATTTACTACTCCTTTTTTGTCTAAATAATTAATAAAAAGATCTAAATAAACACTAGCACTATAAGTATAGTCACTTAAGGGGAGATTCTGAGCAGCCAAATTAATACCAATTCCATTACGAGAATTAAAATATTCATTTGCAAAACTCCCTTCCCAAAAAATAGACCAATGTTTTCGTTCCCACATTTTTACTTGTTGAGATTTTACTTGGTCATTTTGTAAATGCGCAATTTGAATAATGTGTGTTTGCTTACCTACTATCTCATGAAACTCATTGACAATATTTTCAATTGCTTCTAATATATGTACACCTAATTTTTGTACATGTATTAAATCTTCCTCAAAAATATTAAAGTCCGAAAAGATAGTTTTGTTAGCAGCATCTAAATTCATAAGATTCTATCCTTGGATTATAAAAATTGTAAAATTGTATTTGGTAAAAGGGACTATGGTTTAAAGTTTATATATATAAAAATATAGCTATCGCCAAAATACTTTAGCGATAGCTACTATTATTTTGAATACAGATTAAACAAGTAGAGAAGCTAGATTATCTTCTTCTTGGCTTACTTTTAATTCTATATTAGTAAGTTTAAAACCTTGTTGAAGGGCTGCTTTCATTGTATTGGTAGTGCTAATTTCTTCTATTTGAATACCTAATTCCACCATGGTTTGTGCTACTGCAGGAGAAACCCCAGATAATATAGTTTTGCATCCCATTAGCTTAGTAGCTTTAGTTATTTTTATAAAATGATTAGCTACAGCAGTATCTACTACTGCTACACCACTAATATCAAGAATAAAAACTTTAGCTTGTGTTGCCCCTACTCTTTGTAGCATAGTAGTCATAATATCTGAAGATCTTTTTGAATCTACAACACCTACCAACGGTAAAAATAGTATATCATCCCATAACATAGCTACAGGTGTAGACATAGCATTTAAAGCTTCATTTTGTGTTGTAAAAATATCAGAATTATAAGTTTCTACTACTATAGCAGTATCTAGATTAATTAGTTTTTGAAAAGAATTTAATAGTTCAAAATCCAATAATTGATATTTATGAAAAAGCTCAATAAAAAGCTCTCCAAAAATCACCATAGAACGATAGTAAGTATCTAGGGAGAGCCCTATTCTAGCATGTGTAGCCCCAATCTTTTTTCTAAAGTTGATATAATTTTCATCTATAGTGCCACTAAAAAAAATTGTCCAATGTCTTAATTGCATTGCTTTAACATGCTTAATATGCTCTTCTCCGCCTAAAAGAATACCATATTCAGGAAGTTCTTCCATCCACGTATAGAACTTGTCTAGTACTTGTGGGAGATCACCTAGCATTTTTTCACCTAAGAATCTCACATTCACAAGATCGCTTTCTTGTATACAAAAGCGATTTAAATAATCATTAGCAAAAATCATATCAATTATTGTAAGAATTTAAAAGAAATATATTTGCTCACAAAGCGAACATCTGTATATAATAAAAAGGAGGGCTTATTAAAAAAAGTCTTCTTTAGGGGTATTATGCAGTGTGCATTTTATTTTATAAAGATAAGAAACAAAAACTAATTATTAGTTAGATTTATTGGCTTCTTTTGCTTTATCTTCTTTTGCTTTCTCAGCAGCGTCTTTTTCCAAACGTTTAGCTTTTTCTTCTTTCGCTAATTGCAAAGTTTTCTCTAATGCAGGACGCATTTCAGGTTTGATTTCTTTACTATTAGGATCATCTAAAATAGCTTGTAATTCTCTATGAATAATATCATCCACTTGTTCAGGATCTAAACGTTTAAACATTAATTTCATATCCTTATCATATAAATAAATATAAGGATTCATTTTAATAGCATATTGTTTTTTAATCACTGCCAATGGATAAGCTTCATCACTAAGATTAATCCAAGTCATATTTTTTTCTGTAGCTTTCTTACGACAATCTTCTACATCTTTCCAATCTTTAGAACAAATACCAACCACCTCTAAGCCAAAATCTTTATAGCGTTGATAAATTGGAGAAAGACGTTCAGCAGCTTTACCACAATTGCCACATGCTGGATCCCAGAAGAAAAGTAAAGTATAACGTTTTTTACCCATTAAACTAGAAAGCTTAAAGTTTGAGCCATCTTTAATGTTTTTAGCACTAATTTCTAATGCTGGTTGTCCACAACGCAAATGTTTTAATTCTTCTACATTGTCACAAATTTTCTCTAACTGTTCAGCTTCTACCCAGTCTGGTTTATTTTTAGCATTACAATAATATTTTTGACCTAAATGCACATAAACAGCATCCATACAAATTACTTGCGATTGTGCATATTTATTAAGTAAGAAAGAGGCAACATATTTGTACATTTCTTTATCGCCGCCTTTGATTACTTTATTCATAATTAAGTCGCAATCTACAGCAACTGAATCGGGATGTTGAATTACTAATTTGTCTAAATAATATTCTAATTTATTTTCTAAAACAGGTGTAAGAATTAAACGATGATCGCCAAAATCTAGATTTTCAAAATATCTAGCTTTATATTCTCTATAAGCAGCCTCTTGTCCTTTATCCTGAATCTCTTTAGAAATAATAGGATCTACCGAAGCCTTGATTAATTTACTACTCAGAAAATCTGGATATTTAGAAAAAATTTCTTTTTGTTTTGTAGATACAGAATCATTTAAAGACTCTAATTCTGCTACTAAAGTTGCCTCTAATTTAGCATCTCCTGCTGTTTTAGCTTTTTCTTTACGTTCATTAATCTCAATACTTTTATTGCGCATTTTATTGAGATATTGCAAATAATCTAAAAAAACTTGGTTATCAGACGAATTATTAATTTTTAAGTCACGTGTTAAATCGCCATCTGCGCCTAATTTCGTATGAATTTTTAGATTTTTTTGTTCATTAGAAATACGATTCTTATCTGTTACTAAAAATTCAAAGTAATTATTAGTAGGCAATAACAATGCTAAATAAACACCACCATCTAAAGTAGCAGTATCTGATTTAAAAACAAAAGGCTGATTAGGTGCTGTACGAAAAGCTGTATCTTTAGCAAAAGTTTGCTTCCCTCTTCTATAGCCCAAAATCAGAGTGTCATTCTTATAATCATCAATCTGAATAGAGATATTATACTGAGCCTCTACACTCGGTGCCATACATACTGCTAGACCTAAAAAAGCTAGCTTGGCTAAGAAATTCTTATATTTAAACATCATCTTTAGATAGATTAATTAGAATAAATTATTTATTCAATAAAAAGTAAAGAGAAATATATTTTTAAGGAAAAGACAGAATAAAATTCTTATATTTTAATCTAAAAAAAATAGCTAAGCTATCTTTTAAGTCTTTTTTAACAGTGATTATTTTAATATGGTATAGCCTGTATAGTAC
>X137_Gaur__coassemble_277_pt1 | contig 9418 bp, 9 predicted proteins | sample X137_Gaur__metabat2_high_PE_006 | metagenome-assembled genome bin X137_Gaur | reverse complement strand
TACCTTTTACTTTACTAGTTGGGAGCATCTTATTGGCACAACATATGGGCAATGCTGAATCTAAAAAAATGGGCAATGCTGAATATGCTAATGCTAATTATGCTAATAATGGCAATCCTAGAATATTAAAACCCAGTACAAATATGATTAATCTACCTATTAATCATCATGAAGACATTACGCTTTCTGTAAAAGGAATGACGAATGTAAAAATCGACCATTATATAGCGATTTTTGCTATAACGCAAGCAGGCAAAAGTTTGGAAGAAGTAAATCAGCTGATAGATAGTCGTATTAATAATATACTGGCGAATTTGAGCAAAGAAAAATTAGAGACTTATGTAGATGTGATTAGTTTTGTGCCTATGTATGAATATGAAGTAGAAAAGAAAGTTTTTAGCAAGAGAACTTATAATGAAGTACCTTCTGGCTTTGAAGTAAAGAAAAATATTCATGTAAAATATTCGGACCCAAAAATAGTACATAAAATTATGGCGATTATGGCAGCCGAAGAGGTTTATGATATAGCTACGGTGGATTGTTATAGCAATAATATGGAAGCCATTAGAAAAGAATTACAAAGCAAAGCTTCTACACTTTTGAAAGAGAAAATGAAATTATATGAAGGCTTGCTGACGGATTCTTTTGCGACTAGAGAAAAAACTATGGCTGATGGCTTTCAGGTGTATTATCCTGTAGATTTGTATAGCTCTTATCAGGCTTATAATTCCTCTTCTATAAAAGGAAAGAAAGGCAATGTAGTAAATGCAGATAAAGAGACTTCTTATTATTATAATCCTATAGAAGACAAAGAATTTGATTTTGTAGTAAATCCTGTCAATTTAGAAACTAGTATACAGGTTTTATATGAAGTAAAAATACTTATTAAACGTCCAAAAGCTCCTGTAAAAGCACAAGAACCAGCTAAAAATAGATATTTTATTATGAATCCTACTACAGGACAAGCGACTGAAATTTATATTAACAATACAGATAAATAATATTAATAAAAACTTAATTATCAAGGTTTTATTATAAATAATAAATTTTTGAGGCTAAATAGTTGTTATACCAATAAGTTATTCCCCAATACTCTATAAAATCCATATGTCATGAAGAGAATATTGTTTTTGCTTATTGGTGTAGCAGCTACTGCTATGTCCTGCGGTACTACTGGTTATAGCACAACAAGCACAGTATATTATCCACGTACTCATCCTAGAATCTATGGTGGATATCCTAATACTCAGGTATATAGTAGCAATCATCAACATACTAGTGTTAATAATACCAATATAAACAATACGAATATTAATAATACAAACATTAATAATACGAATACTACTATTAATAACACTACTATTAATAATAGCACTACAGACCCATCAAAAGGCAATGTACGTCCTAACCGTTTACCCAATACTACCACTACTCCACCAGCGGTAAATAATCCTACTATTCCTAATAGAGGTGATACGAATGCTACACGATTAAATAATGCTAGCAATCCACGTAATAATACACCTAAGGTAGAAATAGAAAGACAAACTATTCAGCAAAAAGAAAGATTACAAATTAATGAGCGTAGTAAAACACAAACTACTATTCCTCCAAAAAATAATCAAAATAGGCTGAATAATGCTCAAAAAAAACAAACTACTGCGCCTAAAGTGCAACAACAAGCACCTAACAATAAAACCAATAAAATGAATCCTAAATAGCGCACACTAAAAACGCTTATTAGTTTACATATAATAAAGGGATTGTATAATATTATTATGCAATCTCTTTTTCATTTATAGGAATGAATGTATATTTGCCTAATGATTTAATTTTAAAATTCCTTATATATAATTATGGCAAGACAGGTATTATTTCAAGATAGATTAGTAAATAAATCTATTATTATGGTAATTTCAACCATTGTTTTAGTCGGTACAGTGGCTTTGATATTAGCTATTAATTACCTTAATATTCCTACTATGTTCTATCCTTTTTTAAGTTTAAGTTTAGTAGTACCTTTAGTACTCTTAGCTTTATTGTATAGAATAGATATAGTAGCCGATGACCATAATATTACCATTACTTTAGGCGTTGGACTCATAAAATCTATTATTCCTTATACAGCTATAGTAAGCCAAAGCATTAAAAATACGACTATAGAACCACAAAGTACAGGACTTAAAAAGCAAGAAAACAATATATTATATAGTATGACGAATGTAGATAAAGCTACTACTTTTAGCACTAAAAGCAATAATCATTATACTATAGCTACTAATAAAGCTGAAGAACTTACTGCTATTTTAAAACGCATGGTAGAATAGTTTTTTTTATTTTTTTGAGAAAGGGAGTATGGTATTTGTATACTATAGCTCCTTTTTTTCGTGCAAACCTATACCTTCTTATAAATCCAAGCTATAATTTATACAATACTTTTAATTTATTTATAAAAAACAAAGGCAATACTCCCTTTTTATAAGTATACTATCAAATTATTTTTCAATCAATTTTATACATGCAATCAAATTCAAATGGGCAGTTAGTTCAACAGCCTTATTTAAAAATAATTGGACTTATCATATTAATTACTTCTGTAAATATGACAGGTCCTTTAGCTACAGATATGTATTTGCCAGCTTTTAAAGATTTATTAATTGAGTTTAATACCACTGAAAAAACTTTAAATTTCACATTAGTATCTTTTGCTGTTACTTTTGCCATAGGCATGCTAATTTTCGGACCATTTAGTGACAAATATGGTCGCAAAAAAATCTTAATTACAGGAATTATTTTTTATATTTTATCATCCTTTCTATGTAGCATGGCGCAAAATGTAGAACAGTTAATTCTCTATCGTATCTTGCAAGCTTTAGGTGGTGGATGTATGGTTTCTGTGTCTACAGCTATGATAAAAGATAGTTTTGAAGGTGATGCACGCATTCGAATCTTGGCAACTGTACAATCTTTAGGCGTATTTGCACCTATGATAGCCCCACTTTTGGGTGCACAAATTCTTATTTTTGGCAATTGGCGTACTACTTTTGTAGTTTTAGCTTTAATTTCTTGTTTGTCTTTATGTTTAGCTTTTTTCTTGAAAGAAACACATTTAAAAGACAAGCGATTTGTAGGTAGTACTTTCGAAAATTTAAAAAGACTTGGCGTAGTTGCTCAAAATAAAGCTTTCCTATATTTTCTATTTATAACGGCTTTACCCTCTATTATTTATATGGGTTTTATTGCCATTAGTTCTTATATTTATACTTTGCACTTCAATGTTACTACTACAGAATATAGTGTTTTCTTTGCCATTAATTCTAGTCTACTAATTTTAGGACCTTTCTCTTTTGTAAAATTATCGCAAAAAGTACAGCAAAAAACCATATTAATAATTTGTTTAAGTTTATTGGCTTTAGGCGGTATTTTGGTTATGGCTATAGGACAATTTTCGCCTTATGCTTTTCTAATTTGCTTTGCGCCAATTACTTTGGGTTGCGGTTTAATTCGTCCTTTTGCTACCAATATTTTATTAGAACAACAAGATTCGGACACAGGTACAGCTGCCTCTTTAATTAATTTTACTAATACTATGTTTGGTTCTACGGGCATGATTATTGCCAATATTGCTATTTTTAATCAAGCTTTCCGCTTAGGATTTATTGCATTTATAGTGTCGCTTTTGGCTTATATAGGTTGGTATTTCTTCAATAAAAGTGGTTTAATATTAAAAGGTGTTTCTAAAGCATAAATAAGATGAACATTACCATATTTAACGGCAGTTCTAATTTGGGTTTTGCTTGTATCAAAAAAGCTTTATCGCTAAATTTTAGGGTAAAGACTTTTATCCATACAGGAGCAAATTTACCTATTCAAGATTTCAGATTATTGACCATACAAGGCAATATAAGCGAAACACATAAAATTGAAGCTGCATTAATTGGTGGGCAAGCCTTAATTTATATTTTAGATTGGGATAAAATGCCTAGTGATAATGAAGTATTTTTTTTTGAAAAGGGAATATGGCATTTGTTTGAATATTTATCCTCTACTATGCTTCAAAAAATTATTTTTGTTTTACCAAATCAGCAAAAACAATGGCATAGTAAAGTAAATACAACATTGAATACATTAATGGAGCAAATTATTCAAAAAGCTGAAAATACCTCTCTAAATTATGAAATTATTAAAAATGACTTTGTCATATCTTGTTTTTCGAAAAAGATTCAATATTTAGCTAATCAAAATGATTTGGCGAAAACAATTCTAGCCAAATTACAATAAAATAAAACATAAAGTAAGGGACTAAAAAATAAACCCAAAACCATACTCCCTTTTTCAAAAGAACAACTAAAATATTGAATAATTCATATAACTTTCTTGTTATTGATATAGTCTAAAATAAGTTTGAAAGAAGACTTTTATTTTAAATTTAACTCCTCTATATGAAAAAATTACTTTTCTTATGCTTAGCTACTTTTGCAAGCATTAGTTTATTTGCACAAAGCACAGCTCAACAAAGTAGCATTCTTAGAGAAATTTTTGGCGATTTGGATAAAGACGGTATTGATGAAAAAATTGTGGTGAGTAATATTCCACAATTCGATGAAAATGGTTCAGCATCGCCGCGCCGCTTGACTATTTATAAAAAAAATAGCAATAATTGGAATACTTGGATACAATCTGATTTAGCTATTTTAGGCGAAGATGAAGGCGGTGTGGCTGGTGACCCTTTTAGCGATATTGAGGTTAAAAAAGGCATACTTATTATTCATCAAGCTGGCGGTTCTAATTGGAAATGGTCAAGAGTTGATAAATACAGATTTCAAAATGGCGATTTACAACTTATAGGTTATACAGGTGCTCACGGTATGCTTTGCCAAGAATGGACAGATATAGATTATAATTTGTCTACTGGCGATATAGAAATTAAGAAAGATTTAGATGATTGTGAAAGTGGAAACGCCAATATACAACAAGAAAAATTCAATCATAAATTGCCAAAAATTTCTATAAAAGAAAGAAATAAAGTAGAATATAATTTCAAATCGCCTAAATATGGCTTTGAAGTCTTTTTATAAGCTTATAGAAAACTTAAAAACGCTGATTACAAGAAGGTAATTGGCGTTTTTTTTTATTTTTGGGAAAGTTTTAAATTTTAATTTAATCTCAATAGAATTATGAAGTTTTTCTTTTTCTCACTTTTATTTTTAGGACTAATTTGCAATAGTGCTTGCAATAATGATATACAAAATAAAAGTCCTAAAATTAATATAGATTCTTTGCATCAAGTATTAAAAACTAAGCCTAGTGCTAAAAATTATGATAATGAAGCTTATAGTATTTTAATAGAAACAAAAGGCGATTTGGACAAAGATAAAATTGATGAACGCATTGTTATTTATAAAAGTAAAGATGATTATATGTACTATTTAGTAGTCTACAAATTTGTAGATAATGAATGGTATGTTTGGTTTAAAAACGATAAAAAATCTTTTACTGCTGTAAAAACTTTTGAAGTAAAAGAACATGAATTAATCTTCACATTTACTGGTCCGCATAGTGTAGTAACAGACCATTATACTTTAAAAGGGAATGATTTTTTATTATCAAAAGTGCGTTTAGATTATAGTTTCAATTGCTCTATAGCAAAGTTCTATTATGATTTTGAAACAGAAGATTATTCTCATTTTTCTTCTATGGGTTGTCAAACGCCTAGAAGCGCAAGAGAAGAAGGCAAAAAAGTAAAAGAAGCCACTATTTCTTTTGAAAATAGAAGATTTTTAGGACATACATGGCGCACACCTAAAGGTCAAGTTATTAAATTTTAATAAAAAAGCTCTTTGCATTTTTCATAATGCGAGGAGCTTTTTTATGCTGCAAATCGAACGTTTTAAAAAATACACACGTATAGATAAAATATTGATTTATAAAAGATTTTGCAGTATATGAAATTTTATCTATTATTTTTTTGTTTATGGCTTTCTCATCAACAATTAAAGGCGCAAAGTATCAAATTAGAAGGTTCGTATATAGCAAACCTAGCACTTGATTTAGAAAGTGAATATATTATTTTAGAAAGAACTAAAACTAATACTTACAATGCTCAAAAAGTTGTCCAAAATACTATAGCATCGAACCAATATTTATGGGCTTTTGAAAATAATGCAGTATTAAATATACAGACTATTACTAGTGATTATTTTAGACCTTATACCAGCAATTCTATTATTCAAATAGCTTGGGAACAAAACAATGACATAGTTATTTTGAGCATATTAGCTTATGATGAAACTCATCATAGTAAAATTTTGCAAAGAAGTTTATATAGCATTAAAGCAATAGATTATAAACAAATTGCATTGCAAAGAAAACAAGTCTTAGAGGAAATAATTTATGAAGAAGCTACACCTTTTTCTACTAATATGGCGCCACCTTTACAAGATAATGCTAACATAGCGCCCATCATTGGAAAATATATTGCCATACTCCCTTTTTCAAAAAAATTAGCTGATATAGACTTATATCCTTTACAACAAAAACAACAGGAAAATATAGATTCATTTATACGTAAAAATGGTATAGATAAAGAAAAAGTAGGCGTTTATCATCTTACTTTTTATGGCAATAATAATATTGAAGTCAAGCAAATTAATGCAGCTTATAATACAGAAAAACAACTTGCTATTAATATAGGACAGTGGGAATATATTGACCATGAAAATTATACTATTACGCTACAAGCTAATTATAAAGATGCAGCTGAATTATATGCTTTAAAAGGACATTTCAAATTTACTAAAAAACAAAAAAATAAATATACACTTAAGCTTAAATCTCAATCTCCTATACAAGCGCATAATAAATTATTACATTATTATTATCAATACTTTAAAAGGCTAGACAGCCATTTAAATACTAATAATAAATCATATAGAATAATTGGATTTTATACACATCAAGCCAAATTAGATTTTAATAACAATTATTTACCAATGGCTTTAGAAAAGCATGGTAGCTTTGATATGGCTATGCTTTTTTTAGAGGATATACCACGTAAGTATGGACAAATTTTACACTTTAAAAGTGACCAAAGCATAGAAATTATAGACATTTTGAATAATAACCCTGTACCTATTCCTAGTCAAGCATTTTGGTATCCTAGTATAGACCAAAACACTTATATTATTAAATATAAAGTATATAATGAAAGTTGTCAAGAAGATTATTGGCTGAGTGTATTATATACTTTTAAGAAAGAAGATATTAATTCTTTTGTGCTTGAAAAATGGACCAATATTGTCAAACAAACTATACTTCATCATCCATAATTAGGTACATTTATGTTTAAACTTTATTTACTTATTTTAGGCACTTTTTTGCCTAGCTATTATATAATAGCGCAAGAGAACTTATATGTAAGTTCAGATACTGAAAATTATACTTTATCGCATTATAATGAAAGTTCATTTACTTTAGAGGGTTTATATTTAAGTGATAAAATGTTTGATGTTAGAGAGGAAAAATATACACTTAAAAAGTTTAAAGATGTAGAAAGTTTAGATAAATATATTAATACTAATATTCCTTTTTTTGCGCCTTGCTTTGAGTTCAAACCTGAACAAAAAATCATTATAAAACAAGTAAGAAGCAAACAATCTAAAAAAAGAGAGTGGCGACATCCTACTGCTGTTGACGGCATTAATTGGACAAAAATAGATGAGCATCATTATATTCTTACAGTAAGAGTGCGCTACTTGAGCAGTAATTGTAATTTCTTAGAAAAAGCCATTTATCATTTAAGTGCAGATCATGAAAATAAAGACACTTATATTCTAGAAAGAAAAGAATATTTAGAATTTGAACATAATCATTAAGCATAAAAAAGCAGCAATACAAAAATGAATTTGTATTACTGCTTTTGTTATTAAGATATTTAAAAGAAACCTAATCTATATGACTATATTATTTAGCAAAATTTTCATATTTATAAGCAGCAATAATATAGTTTATTTTTGCTTTAATTAATTCATTTTGCATTTCTTGAAGCATAGTTTGTGCATTCAAAAGTTCGGTAACAGTAATCAACCCCTCTTTATAATTATCTTTATAAAAATTGAGATTATCCTCAGCTAATTTAGTATTATTTTGCACCATAGTAATTTCTTCCTTAGCGTTTGTTACTTCTGTTTTCGCCTGATAAACGCCCGTTTCTAATAAATCTTTCACTTCTTCATATTTATTTTGGGCTTTTAGTACTTCAAGCTTTTGTTTTTCTACTTTATGCTTATCGCCAGACCACCAACCTGAAATTGGCACAGTTACCATGCCCATTACTACAGGCATAAAACGTGCATCAATTACATTATTGAAAGTGCCAAAATAAGCAGCATTTACACCAACCAAAACATTAGGTAATAAAGCAGATTGTTTTTCCTTTATCAATAATTCTTGCGCTTGAATATTTTTTTGCAAAAGTGATAAAGTAGTATTTTGCGATAATTCAATAGCTTGAACTTCTGTCATTTGAACTTGATCTATATTATAATCTAAAGCCAAATTCTCATCATAAGCTATACCTGTATACATACACAAATCCAATAAAGCTAATTTTTGCCCATTACTTAATTTAGTACGCAGCAAATTCAACTTATTTTTCTGAATTTGCATAGAAGTCATATCATTACGCACGATTAATCCTGCCGCTACTAAATCCGCTTGTTGTTTCAAGACAGAATCTATCAAACGTTCATTAATATTTATTACTTCCATTTGTTCATATAAAGCCGCCAAATTCCAGAACTTAACAGTAGTATTATAAATAATAGAATCTTTAGACTGCTTTACTATAATTTCATTGACCTCTTTTTGCATTTTGGTCAAATCATTAGACACTTTAATTTTACCGCCCAAATACACTGGTTGCATAGCACTTACGCTAGCTAAATAAAAACTATTAACATCTTTATTTATAAGAGGGGGTATGGCATCTAAAAAGTTTTTAAGCCCTAATACAGCGTTAGCATTTGCATTAACTTGCGGAAAATAAGCAGCTTTGGCACTTTTTATGTCTATTTCTGCCATTTTCACATCTGTTTGTGCATTTTGTAACTTATGGCTATTGTTTACTGCGCTATTTACAAATTGCTCTAAGTTTAATTTTTCTTGGGCTATAGCTATATTTTGCATCAAAAGAAATGCTACAAAAATTGAAAATATCTTTTTCATGCTAGTTTTTGAAATTTGATAGAATATGGAATTAAGCTATGGCTTTTTCTTTTTTATCTTGTCCTTTAAAGAATAGATAATATAAAGCTGGCAATACAAATAAAGTGAGTACCATAGATACCAACAAGCCAAAACAAATTACTGTACCCAATGGTCCCCATAAAGAAGAACGGCTAATAATCATTGGAATTAC
>X137_Gaur__coassemble_276_pt1 | contig 9433 bp, 7 predicted proteins | sample X137_Gaur__metabat2_high_PE_006 | metagenome-assembled genome bin X137_Gaur | reverse complement strand
TGCGTTTGCAAATAAGGCATAAAAATAGATTCGCTGCGCAAATGGTCTACAGGAATATCAAAGAAACCTTCTAATTGGTCGGCATGCAAATCCATAGTCATAATTCTATTAATACCAGCAGCAGTCAATAAATTTGCTACTAATTTAGCACTAATAGGCACACGAGAACGGTCTTTTCTATCTTGACGAGCATAGCCAAAACAAGGAATTACGGCAGTAATATAATCGGCAGAAGCACGTTTGGCAGCATCTGATAATAGTAATAATTGCATAATATTATCGGCTGGTGCATTGGTCGATTGTATAAAGAAAACATAACTACCACGTACAGACTCCTCAATACTAATATTCATTTCGCCATCGCTAAAAATAGTAGTAGTAGCTTGTGCTAAAGGTTGCCCATAGGCTTGAGCTATATCGGCAGCCAAATTTTTAGATGCTGAGCCTGCAAAAAGTTTTACATTGCTTGTCATGATTCTATTTGGATTACTTGGTAGAAAACCAGTGTTATGAAATAAATCAACAGAAAGGAAAAATAAAAACTAAAGGGCTTTAGCCCACCATAGTCCCTTTTACTAAAAACCTAAAATAAATAAAGCCACAAATTGCGCCAAAAAACCTATATAGTAACCCATATAAATTTCTCTAGTTTCGTGTGCCTTAAGCAATAAACGCGCTGTACCAACCAAACCCGCCATTAAAGCTACTAAAGGCAAAATATAAAGCTGCGATTCGTGCAAAATATGTACAGAAAGTAAAGACATAAAAGTCATAGACAACATACCACCCATGCCCACTGTATGTAAACTTACTTTCACAAAAAGATTGAATAAAAAGCTAGTAAAAAGGGCTAAAGTAGAGCCTAAAATAAAGACTTTTACTAAAGCTGGAATAATAGCTAAATTATTAACTTGTACGAAAGAAATAATAAAACTTAAGCCTACAGCTATATAAGGTCCTATGCGTTCTTGACGGTCGGGCATACTAATGCTACTAATCATATTTAGTCCTCGCATCATAAATACAGCCAAAATAGGAATAATGACCATGGTAAATATAATACGTAAAAACAAAAATAAATTATCGCCTTGCAGCACCATTTCTAAAGTAGTTTTGCCAAAAAGCTGAGGATTTATCCAAGCCAAAATTATATAAATATAAGGAAAAATAAATATTGGATGGAAGAGCAAAGACAGCAATTGAGACAATAAACGCAAAATGAAAGGATGGTTTATAGTTGGTGTATGTTCAGATTGCTCTGTTGAAGGAGGTATATTGTTCATGTATAGAAATTGTAAAAGGAAAAACAATACAAAAATATTAATTTCAAATCAATTAATGCGGCTTTTCAATGGCTTTCGATTAGGAAAATTGTTTTTGCTTCCATAAAATTGAAAATACTATAGGAATTCCTAATAAAGCCATAAGCGCATTGAGCGGAAGGGGAGTATTTTGTGCAAAAAAATGACTTCCAAAACCCGCCATTAATACTAAATTGGCACCTAGTAAAGCACTAGCTATAATTAAAGTAGTATGTTTTTGCGTTTTGAAAATCCAACGCGCCAAATGCGGTGCAATAATGCCTATAAAACCAACAGGACCACAAAAAGCAGTAAGACTACCTGTCATTATCCCCGTTATTATAATAATTTCCCATTCCAAATGTTTAATATTTATGCCTAAAGAATTGGCATAAGCCTTTCCTAATAATAAAGCATCTAAGCCTTTACTACGCATAAAAATATAAATACATGCCAATAAAATTAGCGGTAAAACAATAAAAACTTCCCACAAACTAGAACCTTGTATGCCGCTTTGTCCCCATAATACAAATCTTTGCAAATTGGCAGCAGGTGCAAAAAATTGCAATAATTCTACTATAGCTGAAATAATATTACCTAGCAAAATTCCTACAATCAATAAAGTATTACTTTGTCTTACTTTTAGGGCTAATAGCAATAAAATGAATAAAATTGCCATACTCCCTATTATACCAAAACTTACCAAAACCCATTGGCTAATACTTTGAAATATAAAAATACCTAAAGCTATACCCAAACTAGCCCCAAAACTAATCCCCAATAAATAAGGACTAGCTATAGGATTATTAAAATAAGTTTGCATTAATAAGCCAGAAACAGATAAACCAATGCCCAAAGCTATAGCCATTAAAGTATTGGGTAAACGCAAATTCAAAATAATATCTGCATAAATTCCCTGTTCTTTAGCCATAAAAACAGCTAAAATATCCGCCATTTCAATAACTACGCTTCCATAACATAAATTCAATAAACTCAATATTGCTATATAAAACAAAAGCAGAATATATATTTTTTGATGATTTCGATAAGGCATATTTTTCGACTCAATGATCCATATTTTAATAAATGCTCAACAGCATAAAGCAATAAAATTAGTAGTTTAATTGCGATTAAACAAGTAAAAACAAACTATAGTAAGACTTGTTGGCAAAAGGTTTTGCCCTAAAGATTTTTTATTTTTTTGGGAAAGGGAGTATGGCATTTGTTTTTTATTGAAAAGTGCTATATCCCAAAAGAAAAAACTCGACTAATAAAATGAATTTATTAGCCGAGTATATAATATTAAAATAAACTATTTTTAGATTGCTAAATCTTTATGGTCTTTAATACTAACTAATTTAGAACCTGTTTGTACTAATGCTTTTTCCAAAGCATCTTTCATAGTACCAGTAGTATTAATTTCTTCAATTTGAATACCAAGTTCTACAATAGTTTGAGAAACAGCAGGTGAAATACCAGACATTGTACAAAGACAACCCATTAAACGAGTTGCTTTAGATAATTTAATGAAGTGATTGGCTACTTCAGTATCTACTACAGGTACACCACTAATATCTAAAATAAGAACTTTAGATTGTGTATCTGCGATTTTTTTCAATACAGAAGACATTACATTTTGAGCTCTAGCCGCAGTTACCATACCTACTAAAGGTAAAAGTAAAATGCCATCCCAAAGCTGTGTAATAGGTGTAGACATTTCTAATAAAGCAGACTCTTGTGCCAATTTTTCTTGGTTCTCTAAGAGTTTTCTTTCCGTAATGTTTACGCCTAAACATTGAATTTCGCTAGGTTTGCCATCTGTATCAGAAATACACATGCATTCCCAAAGTGTAGTAGCAATAGTGCCATCTTTTAATGGTTTTAAAAGTTCCACTTGAACAGTTTCACCTGGATTTTCTAAGGCATAGAGTAATGCACTATTACATTGTATTAGACTATCAGGTAAAGTAGAAGCTCTACTATCAACACCAACTAAGTTATCCGTACCATGACACCATGCAAAATCTTCAATATATTTTTTATTGGCGAAATTATAACAATGATTTAAGTCAATGCGAATTAAATAATTTGTTTGAGACTCAATCATTGCTTGTAAACGCATTTGATCTCTTTTTAAACCTTCTTCTCTATCTTTAAAAGAAGTTACATCACGACCAGAGCCATAAATATAACCATCAATTAATTGAGAGTTCCATTCAAGGTGACGATATTCACCATTTTTGTGCAAGTAACGGTTTGTAAAACTCAATACGACCGTACCTGAGCTAATATCAGAAGCAGCATTTAAAGAAGCTGCTAAATCTTCTGGGTGCATAATATCAAAGAAATTAATACCAAGAAGTTCCTCTGGAGTATAACCTAAAACGTCATACCATGCATCATTAAGTTTTAACAAAATACCATTTTGGTCTGAAATTGCTAAAAGATCTAAATGGAGGCTAAAAAATAATTCGTAATCAATGTCAGAGTGATTTTGCTGTTCCATATTTTTTTTAAAATAATTGCTATTGCCTTATAAAACTTAGATAGGAAATAATGCTGTTAAGTGTATCATATTCATCAGATGATACAAAAATAATTAAAATAATCTTCTTTTTCTAAAAGCAGTTCTAAAATATAAACATATAAATACAGTATATTGATTCATATCTTAATATATAGATAGAATTATACTTTTAGACTTATCAATTTTGATCCTGTTGCTAATAAACCATGTTCTAAAGCATCTTTCATGCTGCCCGTTGTATTAATTTGTTCTATTTGTATCCCCAAATCAATAATAGACTGAGCCACAGCAGCAGAAATGCCAGAAATAGTACAAAGACAACCCATTAAACGAGTTGATTTGGCTAATTTAATAAAGTAGTTCGCCACTTCTGTATCTACTACAGTAACGCCACTAATATCTAAGATAAAGACTTTTGATTGAGTGTTTGCAATTTTTTTAAGTACTGCAGAAGTCAGATTTTGTGCTCTTTGTCCATTAACAACACCTACTAAAGGTAAAAGTAAAATGCCATCCCAAAGTTGGGTAATAGGCGTCGCCATTTCTAGTAATTCAAATTCTTGTCTTTCTTTTTCTTTGTGTTCAATAAGTTTTCTTTCAGTAATATCAATACCTATGCCTTGTACTTCATACATTTCTCCATTTCCATCTGTAAGACAAACACATTCCCAAAGTACATATATAGGTAAATCAGTATTAGAGAAATGTTGAATTTCAAATTGTACAGGCTCACCTGGCGTTAAAATACATTTTTCACAATAGTTCTTTAAATCATCTACATAATCTGGTAAAATAGTGATTAGGGCATCTTGTCCTGCTAAAGTATTATTATTATTTAGCCAACCAAACTTATCTTGATATTTTTGGTTAGTATAGCTAAATTTTAGATTAGAATCTATGCGAACAACAAAATTTGTTTGCGTTTCTAACATAGCTTCTAAACGCAATTGATCTTTATGCAATTGCAATTCTTGTCTTCTGATTTCAGTAATGTCACGTGCAGAAGCAAAAATTTTACCATTCAAGTAATGTGTATTCCATTGTAAGTATCTATATTCTCCATTCTTATGTAAGAGACGATTAGAAAATATTAAAACATTAATACCTGATTGGTAACTTTCTAATGCTTCACTAATAGTGTGACGATCTTCAGGGTGAATAAAATCACTAATATGCTTATTCACTAATTCCTCACTGTTATAACCTAAATCTTCTTCCCAAACTCTATTGGCTTTTATAATATAGCCATTAATATTAATTACTGTTAGGGGGTCTACGTGTAGATTAAAAAATAATTCAAAATTGAATTCAAAATTATTAGCTTGCTCCATTGGTTACAATTATAATGTAAAAGATAATAGGGATAAGAATAGATAAATTAATTCAAAGACTAATTCACCTTATTAAAGAATAGGGGAGTTGTTTGAATTAAGTCATATTGATATATTATGCTTAATTAGAATAAAGAGCAAAGATCTAAAAGAGATTCATTATATCAGTTCTACAAAGGTTGTATTCTGAAAGAGAATCCATAAACAACAAAAAAATACTTAAATACTATAATATAGCATTTATTTAGCAGAAAGTTTGATCAGTTGATAGCCGCAATGTTTTAATGCTATGTTTAGGGCTGTCTGCATATGGTTAGTAGTTATAATTTCATTAATATCAATATTTAAATCTATAATAACTTTAGCCACATGAGGAGAAATCCCAACCAAAATACAAGCACAACCCATGAGTTTAACCCCTTTATTTAATTTTAAGATATAAGTTGCTACTTCATCATTAATAATTAGAATGCCACTTATATCTATAATTAAAAATTTAGCTTGTAGAGTTGTTATTTTATTCAGTACCGCTTCGAGAGTATGTGCTGCCCGTGAAGCACTTAACTTCCCTACTAAAGGTAAAAATAAAATTTGTTCCCAGAGTTCAGAAATAGGTGTATTAAGAGATAATACATGTTTTTCTTGTTCCTGTTTTTCTTTTATTTTAGCTAATTTTCTTTCTGTTATATTTAATCCTATACATTGTATTTCCTGTACTTTAGTATTGTCATTATATAAAGCAATACAATCCCACAAAATGTAAGTTGTTGTATTATCTTTATTTATTATTTCCATTTCTGTTTGCAAAACTTTGCCTATATGAGACATACATACTAAACAAGTTTCTTGCAAAGGTTGCATAAATGTAAGTCCATCAAAACAAGGCATGCCTAAAAAATCGTCCTTGCCATAAACAGTAGCAAAATATTCTTGCACTATATGATTATAGTGAGTATAGTTAAAATTAGCATCTAAATGTAGTACAAAATTCTTATTATTTTTTAATATAGCACTTAATTGTACATAATGATTTTGTAACTGTATAGCTCTAATTTTATGTTCAGATATATCGCGAGCAGAGGCATAGATATATTTACCCATAAACTGAGAACTCCACTCTATATATTTATAAGTGCCATTTTTATGTCTAACTCTTACTGTAAAGATTAAGCTCTTTTGCTCATATCTTAAATGCTCTAATTCCTTTTGAATAATACTTAAGTCACTGGGATGTATTAAGTCTATAGTACTTTGTAAATATAAATCATGGATTTGATATCCTAAGGTTTCCTCAAATGCACGATTAATATGTAGAAAATTTCCTGCCTTATCTAATATGCACAATAAATCTAAATGTAAAGTGAAAAATGCTTCATAATCAAAGTCTAATGAGTTTGAATCTTCCATAATGTGATTTTTAATATAAGGTTAGGAAAGGTGAGAGGCTTTCGTTTTAATATTAAATTAGTGTGCTATTTGATAAGGAATTCAAACCATGCAACTAAAATAAGACTTTTAATTATAATTTAAATTATTTTAAAAATATAAATTGTAATTAAAAACCATGTTTTTTATATAAAAAATAATATTATATGTTTAATTTTGAATATTAATGCGTTTTAACCCTGATGCCATTAAGCTTTTTTCAAGTGCATCTTTCATAGACCCAGTAGTATTTAATTGACCTGTAATATCTAGAGCAACTATAGATTCTGCTATTTCTCCCCCTATACCACAGAGCGTGCAAGAGCATCCCATAAGCTGAGTAGCTTTAGATAATTGAATAAAATAGTTGGCTACTTGTATATTTACAATAGCAATGCCACTAATATCTAATATAATAACTTTGGCTTGAGTTTCTTGTATTTTATTCAATACTGTATGCATAATTTGTAAAGCTCTTTCTGAAGAAACAACACCTACTAAAGGTAAAAGTAAAATACCATCCCATAACTCTGTAATGGGAGTAGACATAAGCATTAATTCTTGTGCTTTAGCGTTAGCAACTCTAATTTCATCTTCCTTTCTCTCAGTAACGTTAACCCCCCAACATTGAATTTCTAAAATATTCTTTGCTGTATCCAATAAGCAAGAAAATGTCCATAGTATATATAGTATTTTGTTATTTTCAGTTAAATGAATAATTTCTTTTTGATGTGATATTTTTTTATTTTCTAAATAAAACATTTCCCAATCCTTCTTAAATTCTTCGCTATTTTCTAGGAATGTATCCAAGAATGATGCTGATCCTGCCTTATTTTTAAAAATAAAATGAAACTCCTCTTCAAATTTCTTATTCATATAATCAATATTAAAGTCCTTATCCAAACATACAATATAATTGGATTTAGAAGCTATAATAGCATTTAAGCGTTTAGTATCTCTAAATAGTTCTTCTTTTTTTAAATGTATTGTTGTTACATCTTTAGCACAAGAATACACTATATTATTAATAGGTCTAGAACACCATTCTATATATCTATAGCTACCATTCTTATGTCTATAACGGTTTGTAAATCTTGTTATATTGTTACCTGTATCTAATGTAGAAAATGCAGTCAGAGTACTATCCAAATCATCGGGGTGGATTAAATCCAGTAGTCTAATATTCAATAGTTCTTCAATAGTATAACCTAGCACTTCCTCCCATAAATCATTCATCTTTATAAAATATCCATCTAGGTTAGAAACACACAATAAGTCTAATTGCAGGCTAAAAAATAAATCATCATTGAATCCTGCTGAGTCAGTTAGTTGTTGTGACATTTTATTTGTTAAGGTCTAGTTTGATAGAAAGGATAAAGTCATTTCTTCAATTTATTTACAGCTAAAGGCTATATGAAATAGTTTTTATGCAGGGGAATTATATATATAATATACAATTTTTTGTTATATGATAAAGGGGGTATGGCATTTTTTCAAAAAAAAACTGATATATGAGCTTCATCGTATATCAGTTTTTCGAGTATATATAATTTATAAACTATTTTAAAGTTACTAATTTTAAGCCTGTACTAGATAATGCTTTTTCTAATGCAGCTTTCATTGTTCCTGTTGTATGTATTTCATCGATTTGAATGCCTAATTCAATAATGGTTTGCGCTACGGCAGGCGTTATACCAGACATAGTACACATACACCCCATTAGTTTTATTGCTGCTGAAAGTTTAATAAAATGATTGGCTACAGCTGTATCTACTACAGGCACACCACTAATATCTATAATAAAAACTTTGGCTTGTGCACTAGAAATTTTATCTAAAACAGCAGACATAAGATTTTGAGCACGATGAGCATTTACCATACCTACTAATGGTAATAATAAAATACCATCCCATAATTCTGTAATAGGAGTAGACATATCTAAAAACTCTTGAGCTTTATCTTCTGCTATTTTTAATAAATTATGTTTTCTTTCAGTAATATTAACCCCCCAACATTGAATTTCAATTATATTACCGGCATTATCTGATGTACAGGTAAATTGCCATAATATATATAGATCTTTATTACTTGATGTTCGGTGTAATAATTCTGTTTGGTAGGTTATTTTTCTATACTCTTTATAAGATAAAATAAGTTCATTTTTAAATTTTTCTACATCTTTAGCTATAGTATCTAAGAATGTATTAGGTATGTTTGGGTCATTATGCATTAAAAAATTAAATTCTTCATCAAATTTTTTATTAGTATAAGTGAAAGTAAAATCTTCATTTAAACAAGCTATATAATTTGAGCTAGAATTAATAATAGCATTTAATCTTTTTTGATCTCTAAATAATTCTTGTTTCTTAAAATGCATATCTGTTACATCTTTAGCACAAGAATAAATCATATCATCAATTTGTCTTGATGCCCATTCTATATAGCGATAGCTACCATTCTTATGTCTATAACGATTTGTAAATCTTTTCACAGCATCGCCTGTATCTAAATTAGAAACGCCTTTTAAAGTATTTCTCAAATCCTCAGGATGAAGCAACTCAAATAAACTAATTTTACAAATTTCATCTACTGAATAACCTAGGACATTTTCCCAAGACTTATTTAATTTTGTGAAATAACCTTGCATGTTAAAAACACCTAAAAGGTCTAGCTGAAGATTGAAAAATAAGTCATCACTAAATTCTTGTGCATCCATTATCTCTTGTGACATATTTAATAAAAATCTTATTTTTAAAAGAAAAAGTCTTTTAAAAAGTGGTTAAATAACGAAATGTTATTATAAAATAGGTTTCTTATAGTTAGATAGGGTAAATTCGTCTATAATATAC
>X137_Gaur__coassemble_275_pt1 | contig 9441 bp, 6 predicted proteins | sample X137_Gaur__metabat2_high_PE_006 | metagenome-assembled genome bin X137_Gaur | reverse complement strand
TTATTATTGTGTGTTAATTAATTATTTTAATAGTTTCTGTATGAATTTTAGAATTTACTTGGTTTGTTTTTTATTATTTTCTTGTTCTTGCCTTATGGGTCAATCAGCAAGTTTTAAAGGCAAAGTTTTTGGAGATAATGAGCCTTTATATTTTGCTTTAGTAGATTTAAATCATGGGAATTATCAAGTTCTAACAGATGAAGGAGGTAATTTTTCTTTTTATCATTTACCTGAAGGTGCTTATGTAGTGAAGATTTCTATATTAGGATATAAGCCTATACAAGACACTATTATATTAGAAAATACCGAACTCCCTTTTCAAAAAGATTATACACTTATAGATGCAACTTTAGTGGTTTCTGGTGCATTACGTCCAGTTTCTAAAATGGAAAGTCCTATCGCTGTAGATGTTTATAATGCAACATTTTTTCAACAAAATCCTGTACCTTCTTTATTTGAAGGAATGCATAATATAAATGGTGTGAAACCACAAATTAATTGTAATGTTTGTAATACAGGCGATATACATATTAATGGTTTGGAAGGTCCTTATACTATGATTTTGATTGATGGTATGCCTATAGTAAGTGGACTTTCTACTGTATATGGTTTAATGGGTATTCCGCAATCTCTAATTGAAAGAATAGAAGTTGTAAAAGGTCCAGCTTCTACTTTATATGGTTCTGAAGCTGTTGGTGGTTTAATTAATGTTATTACTAAAGATGTAAAATATGCGCCAAAATTAGGACTAGATATTTTTACTAGTTCTTGGGCTGAAGTAAATGCGGATTTGGGCTTGAAATTTACATTAACTAATAAAGTGAGCAGTTTATTAGGTATTAATTATTTTGATTATAATGTTCCTTTTGATAATAATGCAGACGGTTTTACAGATGTAACCCTTCAAAGAAGATTGTCAGTTTTTAATAAATTTAATTTTAAAAGAAAATCAGAAAAAGATTTTTCTATTGCTTTGCGTTATATTCATGAAAATCGTTGGGGTGGGCAAATGAATTGGACTAATCAATTTAGAGGTACAGATAGTATCTATGGCGAAAGTATTTATACTAATCGCTGGGAAACTATAGGTACTTATGCTCTTAATACTAAAGAAAATATTAAAATTAATTGGTCTATTAATGGACATTATCAAGATTCTTATTATGGCGATATTCCTTATAAAGCAGCACAGCATATAGCCTTTGCACAAATGATTTGGCAAAAAGACTGGTTAAAAAATCGCTTACTTTCAGGGGCAACTTTTAGATATACACATTATGAAGATAATACGACGGCAACTATTGTGCCAAGTCACACTTTTTTGCCGGGTATTTTTATTCAAAATGAATGGGATATAAATAAAAAAAATATTCTATTGGCAGGCTTGCGTTATGATTATAATAATAAGCACGGAGCTATTTTTTCGCCTCGTTTGAATTATAGATTTTTGTCCGAAAATAAACAAACAAGTTTTCGTTTGGGTTTAGGAAATGGCTATAGAGTAGTAAATGTTTTTACAGAAGACCATGCAGCTCTTACTGGTGCTAGAAATGTAGTTTTTAATGCTGCTTTAAAACCCGAAACTTCTTGGAATATTAATGCTAATATGGTGCGTAAATTTTATTTTGATAATTTTATTTTCTTAAATATTGACTTCACAGCTTTTTATACTTATTTTAATAATAGAATTTTACCTGATTATGATACAGACCCTAATTTAATTATTTATGATAATTTAAAGGGGCATGCTATTAGTAAAGGTTTAGCTTTAAATATTGATTTAGAATTGCCTATAAATTTGAGTATAAATCTAGGCGCAACTTTGCAAGATGTATATACAGTAGAACAAAATGAAAAAACACAACAAATGTTTGCTGAACATTTTTCTGCGGTTTGGGGCTTAACTTATACTTGGAAAAAATATGATTGGACTTTCAATTATAATGGCAATTTATACTCGCCAATGCGCTTACCTTTATTGTCCGATTTAGACCCTAGAAGTGAATATTCTCCATGGTGGAGTTTGCAAAATATACAAGCAACTAAACGTTTCAATAATAAATGGCAAATTTATTTTGGTATAAAGAATTTACTCAATTATACTTTGCCCAAAAATGCTATAGCTAGAGCCCATGATCCATTTGATAAAAATGTACAATTTGATGCCCAAGGTCAAGTATTAGCTACTAGCGAAAATCCTTATGCTTTGACTTTCGATCCTTCTTATATGTTTGCTCCGAATCAAGGTATTCGTTTCTTTTTAGGATGTCGTTATACTATACAATAATATTTTTTTTGAGAAAGGGGATAAGGCGTCCTAACGGACATTTTTTTATAAATGCGCTTTAGCGCACCGAACTCCCTTTCCCCTCAAAAAACTAAATCCCCTATGGCTAAAAATAGTCATAAGGGATTTTTTTATTTCAGCACTTTCAAAATGCATTCAATTATTTTTGAATTACTAATTTCTCCATGCTCATAGCACCATTTTGCGCCAAAATATGTACAAAATATACGCCATTTGATAAATCAGCTGTAGAAATTGTAAATACATTTTCTAAAGTTTGTTCTTTTTGCGCCATTAACTGACCATTAATATTGAAAATATTAATTTGCGCTTGTGTACCAATCACTTCATTGAAATTATCATTGATGCGAATATTCACTTCATTTTGCGCAGGATTAGGGAATACTTGGAAAGCATTCATCATCAATTGTGGTTGTGTTACGGCTAAAGCTGCTTCATCGCATTTTGTATTGAAACGGCAAAGGAAATTTTTAGTGATGCCAAGCATTTCGCCCCAATGTGCATTATTTGGGAATGTGCTATTATTGTAATAATAGTTATGTCCTAAACCTGGTTGTACATACATTTCTGTATATTGACCATTTACATTCATTAAATAATGATGAATTAATCTAGAACCATATAAAACTGGCATAGATTCTAAACCCATAGCATAACCAGAATCAATAGGAACTGTATAATCCGCATCGCCATGGAAAGATAATAAAGGTGTTTTTTTAGTGGTATCAATTGCTTCTAAGCTCATGAATGCACCCCATAAATTTACTACACCTTGTACATTAGTATTGTATACATAACTATTGCCAGAAGTATTCAAATCGCCTAAATCTTCAGTATCTCTAGTAGAGCCTGGTATGCCACTTGCTTCTGCTGGTTTGTAAGTGTCGTAAGCTAAACCCATTTGTAAAGCAGTAATAGCACCAGCACTATTACCAATTAAGAAAATTTGATTAGTATCAATTTTGTAAGTATCAGCATGTTCTTTGAAAAAACGAATTGCTGCTTTACCATCTTGTACTGCTCTATAGCCAGCGCGTACAATAGCTCCTGGCGTTATAAAGTTGAAACCAATACGATAATTAATAGCCGCAGTAGCATAACCTGTATAAGCTAAACTATCACACCAAGCTTGAATATCATCAGCCTCTTTGCTACCAGAAATGAAAGAACCACCAAAAAGAGCAATAACTAAAGGACGTGCAGTTTCTGTATCATTTAAAGGTTCATAGAAATCTAATTTTAAATCTTGCGCCGTAGTGCTATTGTCAGGAATAGCGCTAGCGTAGATAATATCTGTAGTTTTTTCTGTTTGTGTAAACACACGGTCCATATAACGATGTGTTTGTGCTTGCGCTTGTAAGCTTAATACTGCGAGACCAATCGTAGAGAATAAGTAAGCTAATTTTTTCATACTATTGAAAATAGGGATTAAAATATAAGAGAATAGTGTAAAAATAATAAAAGGGTTAAAATAGTGTATACTATTTTAACCCTTTTTGTTTACTTATGACGTTTATTTTAGAAAAAACTAGTCTTTTTGTAAGAATGGATAGCGATAATCCATTGGAGGAGAGAATGTTTCTTTAATCGCACGTGGAGAAGTCCAACGTAATAAATTTAAAGGCGCACCTGCTTTGTCATTCGTACCAGAAGCACGACCACCACCAAATGGTTGTTGTCCTACTACTGCGCCAGTTGGTTTGTCATTAATATAGAAATTTCCTGCGCTATATTGTAATGCTTTTTCAGCTTTAGTAATTACATGTCTATCTGTAGCGAAAATAGCACCAGTTAAGGCATAAGGAGAAGATTGGTCAACTAAAGTTAAAGTTTCTTCCCAAGCATTATCTTCAAATACATAAATCGTGAGTACAGGACCAAAAATCTCTTCTACCATAGTGCGGTATTTAGGATTTTTAGTTACAATTACTGTAGGTTCAATGAAATAACCTTTTTCTTTGCTATAGTTGCCACCTGCAATAATTTGTGCATCTTTATCTTCTTTAGCTTTAGCAATATAAGCAGCAATTTTATCGAAAGCACGCTCATCGATTACAGCATTAATAAAGTTAGAGAAATCTTCTACTGTACCCATAGTCATAGAAGCCAAATCTGCTAATAAATGTTCTTTGACTTCTTCCCAAATGCTAGCTGCAATATAAGCACGAGAAGCTGCCGAGCATTTTTGACCTTGATACTCAAAAGCACCACGGCTTAAACCTACTGCTACAGCTTTAGGATTAGCAGAACCATGTGCAACAACAAAGTCTTTACCGCCTGTTTCGCCTACTATACGTGGATAACTACGATAATTAGAAATATTATTGCCAATTTGCTTCCAAAGATGTTGGAAAGTGTTTGTACTACCTGTGAAGTGTAAACCTGCAAAATCAGGATGGCCAATAGCTATATCACCAGCTACAGGTCCATCAGTAATCACCATATTAATAACACCATCAGGCAAACCTGCTTCTTTCAATAAATCCATAACGATTTTTGCAGAATAAGCTTGTGTTTCAGATGGTTTCCAAACTACAGTATTACCCATCATAGCAGGCGCTACGCACAAATTCGCGCAAATAGAAGTAAAATTAAATGGCGTAACAGCAAAAATAAAACCTTCTAAAGCTCTATGTTCCATTCTATTCCAAATGCCAGGGCTAGAAATTGGTTGTTCGCCATAGATTTGTTGTACATAAGCAGAATTGAAACGGAAGAAATCTATCATTTCACAAGCTGCATCAATTTCAGCTTGATATACATTTTTAGATTGTCCGAGCATAGTAGCAGCATTCATTAAAGGACGATATTTGTTCGTCAATAAATCTGCTGCTTTCAAAAATACAGCTACACGATGTTCCCAAGGCGTATTTGCCCAATCTTTATGTGCGTTTAAGGCTGCATCAATAGCTAATTTTACATGTGAGGCATCGCCTTTATGATAATGTCCTAAAACATGATGTAATTCATGTGGTGGACGAATAGCTTGTCTATTATCAGTGGCTATTTTCTGACCATTAATAATCATTTCCACCTCTGTAGAAGTGGATTTCATTTTTGCTAATTCCGCCTTTAATGTAATGCGTTCAGCTGAATTTGGCAAATAGCTCAAAACGGGTTCATTGACTGGTTTTGGCGTATTAAAAAATGCGTTTGACATAGTGATTTCTTATCGTTTTAAAATAAGTCTTAATATATTTTTTCCTAAAGGTTTTTTTTGAGAAAGGGAGTATGGTGGGCTTCGCCCTTTTTAGTTTTAAGCCTTAAAAACCTCGTCCAAACAATCGCAAATAATACCTGCTGCATAAGTCAACATATCTGTAGTATGTGCTGTAGAAACAAAACCTACTTCATAACCAGATGGACCTAAATAAATACCACGTTCTAATAATAATTTGTGCAATGCTTTGAAATAATTCATGCTTGCTGGGTCAATTTGGTCTGCTGCTGTAATTTTATCGCGAGAGAATGCCAACCAGAAAATAGAACCAATTTGAGGTATATTTAAAGGATAGTTTTTATTGTCTGCATGTGTTTGAATAATGCTTACAAATGCTTTAGTTTTTGCCTCTAAATCTGCATAAACTTGTGGGTCTGTCAATTGGCTTACTGCGGCTGTACCAGCTGCCATAGCTACAGGATTACCAGAGAGCGTACCTGCTTGATAAACTGGACCATCAGGAGAAACATTACTCATAATTTCTTTGCTTGCACCATAAGCACCTACAGGCATACCACCCCCTATGATTTTGCCATAAGTCATAATATCAGGCTGAATGCCATAATAAGCCGCTGCACCAGCAAAGCTTACACGGAAACCAGAAATTACTTCGTCAAAAATTAAAAGTACACCATGTTTTTTAGTTTCTGCGCGCAAAAATTCTAAAAAATCTTTGCTTTGCAATAATAAACCATTATTAGCGGGTACTGGCTCAATAATTACACAAGCTGTTTCATGTGCATGTTTTTCTAAAGCTTCTGATAAAGCTGCTTTATTATCTAAAGGAATAACAATTGTTTCTTGTGCGAAAGATTCAGGTACACCTGCCGAAGTAGTTTCGCCAAATGTTACCAAACCAGAACCAGCTTTCACTAAAAGTGAATCTACGTGACCATGATAGCAACCTTCAAATTTAATGATTTTGCTTTTGCCCGTAACGCCACGTGCCAAACGAAGTGCAGACATAACCGCTTCAGTACCAGAGCTTACGAAACGCAATTTTTCAATAAATGGATTATGCGTAAGAATAAGCTTACCTAAAATATTTTCATAGCGTGTAGGGGTACCAAAAGAAGTACCATTAGCTACTGTATCTACTATAGCTTGACGAATAGCAGGGTTATTATGTCCTAAAATTAATGGACCCCAAGAACCACAAAAATCAATAAATTCATTATCGTCCTCATCCCAAATGCGTGCTCCATCGCCTTTTCTAATAAAAAGAGGAGTACCTGTTACTGATTTAAAAGCACGTACAGGAGAGCTTACACCGCCAGGGAAATATTCTTTTGCTTCAGCAAAAAGACGACTAGAGTTGGGTTGTTGTAACATCTTATGAGGAAGTAATATAAAGTTAAATGCAAATTGAATGCAATGGAAAAATAAAATGAAAAATTAATATATACCACAAAGGTAAGCTTTTATTCGCAACCTTTAATTAAAATCAATTTCAGTATTATCGCCAATATTTAAGCTTTGAGAATTGCCTCTAATATTGGTATCATTGCCAATAATAGATTTGTTGAGAACAATTTCGTCTAAAGCGGCAAAATTACCAATAATGGAGTTGGAAATAATAGATTGCTCAATACGAGAATTATCACCAATACTCACATTTGGACCAATAATAGAATTGACAATTTTACAATCTTTGCCTATGCTCACAGGTGGAATAATAATACTATTAGGGAAACATTTATTTTCTAATTCTTGTTGAAAATTAAGTTTTCTTAAAAGTACAGCATTAGTCATAAGTAACATATCTTTTTTGCCACAATCAAACCAAGTATCTAAAACATAAGTATTAAAATGCGTACCTTTTTCAAGCATATACATTAAAGCATCTGTCAATTGAAACTCATCTCTAGTTTGTATATTATTAGAAATAATATAATCAATAGCTTGTAGAAATAAAGGGATTTCTTTAATTTTATAAAGACCTACTAAGGCTGTATTAGATTTAGGGATTTTAGGTTTTTCAATAAGTCTTTTTACTTTACCTTCTTCATTTAATTCTACAATACCAAAATCTCTAGGGTCTTCGACTTTTTTGATGCCCAAACTAGAATGTGGAGCATTGAGAATTTCTGATAAATTGCCATCGAAAATAATATCGCCCAAACAAATGAAAACTTCATTATCATTTTCGAATGTTTCTTTGGCTGTCCAAATAGCATGAGCAATACCTAATCTCTGTTCTTGATATATAAAAGTAACGGCTAAATCAGGATATCTTTCTTTAATATAATTTTCAATTTTTTCTCCTAAATATCCAATTACCAAGACAATACCATGTAAATTAGGCTCGCATAATAATCTATCGATAATGGTGCCCAATATAGCCTTCCCAGCCAATGGTATGAGCGGTTTGGGTTGCGTATAGGTATGAGGTCTAAGTCTTAGCCCAGCACCAGCAACAGGAATAATTACTTTCATTGAACGGGAATGATAGATAATTAAAATAAATTAGATTCGTCGTAAAAATAACAAATAATAATTGCTTTTGTGCTAAAAAAAATGCTTGTCTTAAAATATATGCCTTTCAAAAACCATTTATAACATAGCTTTGTATATATTTGCTATTTAATTTTAGAGATAAATTATTTTCAATAATATGGCAGATTTTTTTTCAGAGTTTAATGCAGTAAGTACGCAAGAATGGCAAAAAAGCGTAGAAAAAGTATTAAAAGGTCAAAGCATTGATACCTTAAATTGGCAATATGATGCCTCTTTAAACCTAGCACCATTATACAGAAAATCTGCACATTTGGATGCTTCAAGTGCACTTCAATATAAAGCTGAAAATACTTGGGATATAGTAATTCGTATTGTAGCTAAAGATTATACTAGTGTAGAGGCTATGAATGCCGCTGCTTTATCGCATTTGGCAGGCGGCGCAACAGAATTAGTTTTTGTATTGGAGGAAGCGCTAGCAGTGGAGACTTTATTGGCTGGTATATGGTTGGATATGGTGCGTATTTCTTGGCAAGTGCCTACAGTGGCTATGGCTGAAATTATATTGCAGCAATTGAATGCTATGGCTGGCGATAAAATTGTAAGTGGTCATATGCATATAGTGCATGCCAATATGACGGAAGTGTATAACTTTTCAAAAACAAATGCCATACTCCCTTTCTCAAAATATTCTTTTTTTGAAGTAAAAATTTCCTCAGATAAAACATCTTTGGCACAGAATTTGGGTACTAGTTTAGAGCATATAGTATCTTGGTTGCAAATGTTTAAGAAAGCAGGTGAGGATTTGGCTTTAGCGGTCTCTCAAATGCAAATTACATTGAGTGTAGGTGATGCTTATTTTGTAGAAATTGCTAAAATTCGTGCATTTAAGCGTTTGTGGTTGGCTGTTTTAGCTTACTTTGAAGTAGAAACATTACTTTTACCGCGTTTGATGGCTTATACAGAAAGTGTTAATCATTTAGATAAAAATGGTGAATATAGTTTATTAGCAGCTACATCACAGGCTTTATCGGCAGTGATTGCAGGGGTAGATGGTTTGTGTATCCAAGCACCGCAAACATGGGAAGGTATAGATACAGCAACAGCAGAACGTTTGGCAAGAAATGTACATTTTATTTTATTACAAGAAAGTCATTTGAATGCAGTAGTAGACCCATCAGCAGGGGCTTATTATATAGAAGCAGCTACAGCGCAGTTGAGCGAAACGGCATGGAATCTTTGCAACTTTTAGAGAGGTTTTCCTGAAAATATCATGATATTTTTATCATTTAAAGTATAATTACCTATAAAAGATAAATTTTCTACGTTAATAAGCTAGGAAAGCAGTCTTTTATAGGTAATATTTTACCATAGGCTATTTTATTTGCGGCACTTTGATAGTGCATATAAGTTAATACATGAAGAATAATCAAAGACTAAAACTTACCTTATTTTTGGG
>X137_Gaur__coassemble_272_pt1 | contig 9524 bp, 9 predicted proteins | sample X137_Gaur__metabat2_high_PE_006 | metagenome-assembled genome bin X137_Gaur | reverse complement strand
CCCTTTCTCAAAAAAAATATGATCTTCAAGTGCTAAATGCTTTGCTATTCTGTTTAGTGAGTATTTAGCATTTTGATTTTAAAGGAATAGGTAGTTTATAATATGAATTTTGTAGATACAAAAGAAACTATAGTTGCCATTGCTACGGCGGCTGGTAGTGGTGCTATTGCCGTAATTCGCTTGTCTGGTGAACAGGCTTGGCAAAGCGTCAATAAATTTTTTAAGGGCAAGGATTTGATGCAGCAAAAAAGCCATACTATACATTTGGGCTATTTGCGAGATGAAGAAAATAAGCCAATTGACCAAGTTTTGATTTCTTTATTCAAAGGTCCTAATTCTTATACAAGAGAGGATGTAGTGGAGATTTCTTGCCATGGTTCGCCTTATATTCAACAACAAATCTTGTCGTTATTTATTAGAAATGGCGTAAGATTGGCTAAACAAGGCGAATTTACTTTGCGTGCATTTCTTAATGGTGGTTTGGATTTGGCACAAGCTGAAGCTGTTGCCGATTTGATTGCTTCGGATTCTTCTACTTCGCATGAATTGGCTATACAACAAATGCGTGGCGGTTTTTCGGAAATTATTAAAGATTTGCGTGCTCAATTAATTCACTTTGCTAGTTTATTAGAATTAGAATTGGATTTTGGCGAAGAAGATGTAGAATTTGCAGACAGAACAGAATTAAGTAATTTGGTAACGAATATTATAAATCGTATACATCTTTTGTCTGATTCTTTTCAAATGGGTAATGTCTTGAAAAATGGTGTAAGTACTGTTTTGGTGGGCAGACCTAATGCTGGTAAATCTACTTTACTCAATGCACTTTTGAATGAAGAAAGAGCCATAGTATCCGATATTGCTGGTACTACGCGCGATGTTATAGAAGAAAACTTAAATATTAATGGCGTAACATTCCGCCTTATAGATACAGCAGGGATTCGAGAAGCTAGCGACCAAATTGAAGCCATTGGTGTACAACGCACTTTCGAAAAGGTGGCGCAATCTACTATACTTTTGTATTTGTATGATGCTACTTTATTGACGCAAGCAGATGTTGAAAATGATTTGGCACAATTGCAAACACATGGCACAGAAATGCGTGTGCTGATTTTGGCGAATAAAGTAGATATGCTTAGCGCAGACAAACAAGCTGAAATTCCTGCTGAGCACCTAAAAATCTCTGCTAAAGAGAAACAACATTTGGAAATTTTGCGTCAAAACTTGTATAATTTGGTAGCTGAAAATAAAATTAGCCGTCAAAATAATCAAAATACAATTGTAACAAATTCTCGTCATTATGAATCTTTGACTAGAGCAGAAGAGTCTTTGCAAATCGCTTTAGCGGCTATTCATAATGGAGTGTCTGGCGATTGGTTGGCTATGGATATTCGTCATGCTTTGCGCCATTTGGGCGAAATTACTGGCGAAGTAGATGTAGATGATTTATTGGAAAATATTTTCTCTAAATTCTGTATAGGCAAGTAAGCTTATACTCTAAATAAAAAAAGAGCAACTCTTAAAGTTGCTCTTTTTTTTATTGCTTAATATGGATAAATACTATGATATATTGTCCGAATTATGTGTATAGACATCTAAAAAGTTTTGTTTATAAACTTCTCCCATAGGTATTTCAATCTCATTGATATAAATAGATTGAGCAGTGAAAGAGGTTACTTTTTTGATATTTACAATAAAAGATTTACTAACTCTTATGAATTGTTGCTCAGGAATTTTATTGGAAAATGTTTTTAGATTAGAAGCTGTAATAAGCTTTTGCTCTATAGTATGAATAATAATATAATCTTTTAAGCCTTCTATATATAAAATCTCATTGATATTGATTTTATAGGTGCGGCGATTCGATTTGATTAATATTTCTTCAGCAATATTTAAATCTAAAGATTGCTTATTATTATTTTTTAAAGCAATATATTCTTGGGCTCTATTGATGGCTCTTTCCACTCTAGTAGCATCTACTGGTTTTAATAGATAATCAATAGTAAGATAATCATAACTTTTTAATGCATATTGTTCATAAGCTGTAGTAAAAATTATCAATATATCTTTTGGTAATTTTTTAGCAAAATCAAAACCATTTATCAATGGCATTTCAATATCTAAAAAGATTAAATCAACAGCATTATTGTTTAAAAACTCTAAAGCTTTAATAGGAGAAGAAAATTTCCCTAAAATTTCTACATTGGATACATCCTTTATTAAGGCTTCAAGTTCTAAACGCGCTAAAGGCTCATCATCTATTATAATACAATTCATATAGGAATACTTAATTTTACTAAATAATTATTAGAAGTTGAGCTTATGTCTAAGGTGTATTCTTCTCCATAAATTAGTTCTAATCTACGTTTTATATTGACTAAACCTAAGCCACCATTGTTTTTATTAGATTTTATTTTACTGTCTTTATCTAGCGAATTTTCACAAATAAAGTGTAGCTTATTTTCTGATATAAAGAATTGAATCTTTACAATTTTATCATACTCATTTTCTGATACACTGTGTTTAATGGCATTTTCAATAAATACGGTAAATAAACTAGGTGGTAGAATAATACTAGATAAATAATTAGTATCAATATTTATATTTAATTCAAACTCAAAATTATCCTTTCTGATTTGCTCTAATTTTAGTAGGTTTCTCATAAAATCAATCTCTGAGCTAAGTAGCACTTTTTCTTTACTATTTTCATATAATTGATATCTTAAAAATTCAGAAAGTTGAGAAACTACAATACTTGCCTTTTCAGGGTTAATTCTTATTAATGCTTTTACATTATTTAACATATTAAATAAGAAATGTGGACTTATTTGATTCTTTAATTCTATGAGTTCCATTTCAAAAGTTAATGTTTTAAGTTCATGGAGTCTTTTACTATCTCTAATCCAACGTTGTAATAATTGAATAGTAGTTGAAACAGATATCATAGAGGCATAAACTACTATTAAATCTATTATATCTTTTTTTATTATTTTTTGTTGATAATTCCAATCAATTGATTGTGAATGATTATTTAAAAAATAATACTCCAAATATAGTTGCTTTAAATATTGTAGTATAATAGCCCCAATGTAAGCTAATATAAGCAGCAAAATAAAATATTTAAGATGCTTGGATTTGAATAAGAACTTAGGTACTAATACATAAATATTCAAATAAAACATAGATATGAATGTGAAGTATACGGATAATGCTACATAATATCCTAGTGCCTCCCCATAATGTTCTATATACTTACCATTAAAGACAAATACTAAGAACATAGTTAGAAAAACAATATGCCTAATACAACGAAATTTATCTTCAATTAAAAAATTTAAGATTAAATCATTCTTTTTATTTTCATTTAATAAACTCATAGCATATAATATGACTATTTTATAATGATATCAACTATACTACAGAATTTTCCTAGATAGATTTGATATAATAAACTAAGGGCTTTGTATAATAAGTTTTCCATTCCATTTAATGTTTATTTCTTTTACAGTTTCGAGATGAAATCCATTTCTGTACAGAAATGGATTTTTATTATTATGTAATACAAACTGTAAAAAATTAAAATTGTGGATAGAGACTCGAAGTTGAATGAAATTGAATTGAAAAAGTCGGAAAGAAATCTAAGACTAGAACATATTTCTAAAAACAACTTAATAGGCAGAGATTATATACTTATTGTATTAGCTCTTCTGATTATGACCTTTGCAATGGTTTTTGTTACTTGTAATCTAACTGAATTTTTTGCATGGTATGCAATAGACAGTAAATCTAAATGGGGCATAATAATTTCTACCTTGCTTATTATACTTTCTTCTCTACAGATATTATATTTGATATATTTACTTATTCTTTATATTAAATATAAGGAAGTACCAACAACAGCTGCCAAAGATTTACCTACTTGCACGGTAATTGTACCTGCTTATAATGAAGGTAAATTAGTATACGAAACACTTTTAAGCCTTGCAGGTAGCGATTATCCTAAGGATAAACTAGAAATTTTAGCAATAGATGATGGTAGTAAAGATGATACTTGGCTTTGGATACTAAAAGCAAAGGAAGTACTAGGAGAACGTTTACAAATATTTAAACAACCTCAAAATCTTGGTAAAAAACATGCCCTATATAAAGGGTTTAAAGAAGGGAAAGGAGAAATATTTGTAACCGTAGATAGTGATTGTATTGTTGATGATAATACAATTAAAAATTTAGTGAGCCCTTTTCATTTGAATAAAAAATGTGGCGCTGTAGCTGGTAATGTACGAGTATTAAATAAACTAGATGGCATTATTCCTAAAATGCTCAATATTAGTTTTACATTTAGTTTTGAATTTGTACGTTCTGCGCAAAGTACTGTAGGTTCTGTATTTTGTACACCAGGGGCATTAGCGGCTTATAGAAGAGAAGCTGTACTTAATTGTTTGGATGAATGGATGAATCAATTATTCATGGGTAAACCTAGTACAATAGGAGAAGATAGAGCCATTACTAATATGATTCTTAAACAAGGATACAATGTGCTTTATCAAAAAAATGCTAATGTTTATACAAATGTACCTTTCAAATATGAAAATTTGTATAAAATGTATTTACGTTGGGAGCGTTCTAATATTAGAGAAAATATTATGATGTCCAAATTTTCATTTTCTAATTTCAATAAAGAAAATCTTGCGGCTTTACGCATTATGTTATTAATGGAATGGGTTAATATGCTTATAGCAATACCTTTATTTTGCTGTATTTTCTATTTTTTTATCACCAATCCAATCTATTTTATTACTTCAAGTCTAACGGGAATATTAATTTTTTCTTCTATACAATTACTATTTTATGCAAGAAAATATAGTTTCTTGGAAGGACTTTTAGCTTATTGTTATAGTATATTTTATTTGTTTTCTTTATGTTGGATTACACCTTATTCAATTTTAACTATGAGTAATGGCGGCTGGTTGACTCGAGAAGTCAAATAAGTTATAAAAAAACCTCAATAAGTCTTTAGGATTTATTGAGGTTTAGTTTTTTTGAGAAAGGGGATATGGTATTTGTTTATAAATAAGCTACTTGCAGGACTTTTATAAAAAAGGCGCCAAGCGCACCGAACTCCCTTTCCAAAAATAAAAAAAAGACTTAGAATTTATATTGTAAATTGATTATAAAATTGTCTTCTTTTAAGAAATTAGCATTATATATATTGTGTTTTAATAAAAGCATATAAGCCAATTCAATACTGAATTTTTTATTGAAATTTCGTTGCAAACCAAAATTAAAGCGCATTTGCTCTAAAGGAATGAAATAATCTTTTTGGCTTTGATAGAAGATTTCATAAAAAGGTTTTAAAGTATATTTTTTGTTTATTTTCCAATCTGCGCCTATACGATTACGCCAACGAAATTGAGGCGATTTATTAGAAAAAACTCGTCCAGCTATAGCACTGCGTATATATAAATTTACTTTTTTTCTAGTAAAAAATTGATAATTCAAAGCAATACTATTTCTATATTCTCTAGTTTGTATTTTCTGTAAATCTTGATTGGATAAGCTTTTCCATTGTATATGATAAAATAAAGCTATAGGAGAAACAGACAATTTTAATTTGTTATTTATATTATAATGTATCCAAAGCCTAGCCGAATTTAATAAAATATGATTAGGTAGATTATCATTGTTTATTGGTTGTAATCTATGTTGTAATTCAAAATCATAAATTAAGCCAAATTTATCTTGAGCTGTAAAAGTACTTCTTAGCCAAATATTATCTTTGTGTTGTGCTTGTAGCGTTAAGCTAGCAATAAGCGCTATAATTAAAAAAAGTCCTTTCATAATAGTATAAAAAAAAGCCCCCAATATGTTTGGAGACTTTTTGTCTATAGCTGAAATAATTCTATTTATTTTGAAGCATCTTGAGCAGCTTTTACATTTTGCCAAGTACCGCCATTGACTATATTTTTAAAGCCATTCTGCTCTAAAAATCCTTTAGCTTGTCCACTTCTATTACCGCTTCTACAGAAAACGATAATATTATCATGTCCTTTAAATTTGGCTATATTATTAGGAATTTGGTCTAAAGGAATATTGATAGAATTAGGTACATGACCTTGAGCAAATTCTTGCGCTGTACGCACATCTACTAACAAAGCTTTATTTTTGATAAGCGATTGTAATTCTTGGCTATTATCATTGCCAGAGAATAATTTTTTTAATAATCCGAACATAAGAATAGATATTATACTGAGGAATATTATTTTAAAAGTTTGCTTTGACAAACAAAATCTGTTTTGGGTATTTGAGTTTCTGCTATAGCTTTAAAGCCACCTTCAATTTCAATGAAATTTCTATAACCACGAGCTTGTAAAATACTAGCAGCAATCATACTTCTATAACCACCAGCACAATGCAAATAGAATGGTTGTTGAGGGTCAATATCCTTAATCCAATCATTAATAGCAGCTAGAGGTTTGCTATAAGCATTTTCTACATGCTCAGCTGCATATTCAGATTCTTTACGCACATCAACTACAATTACTTCTTTACCTTCAATTTGAGCAGCAAATTCTGAAGCTTTAATACGATGAATAGTATCAATTTCTTTTCCAGCAGCTTGCCAAGCAGCAAAACCACCTTTCAAATGACCTAAAACATTGTCAAAACCTACACGGCTTAGGCGTGTTACGGCTTCTTCTTCTGTGCCTGTATCTGTTACTAATAAAATAGGTTGTTTTACATTTACAATCATAGCACCAACCCAAGGCGCAAAGTCGCCATTGAGACCAATATTAATAGATTGAGGAATAAAACCTTTAGCAAAATCTAAATTGCTACGTGTATCTAAAATAAGCGCACCGCTTTGTTCAGCTAGATTTTCAAATGCTTCAACAGATAAAGCAGTTAATCCTTGTGATAAAATATTTTCGAAGCTATCATAGCCTTTTTTATTCATAGCTACATTCATACCAAAATAAGCAGGCGGCGGCAATAAACCATCTGTAACGGCTTCAATAAAAGCAGCTTTAGAAGGTTGTTTTAGCGCATAATTCATTTGCTTTTGATTGCCTAAAGTATCTACTGTTTCTTTCATCATGTTTTTGCCACAAGCAGAGCCAGCGCCATGTGCAGGATATACAGTAATATCATCTGCTAAAGGAAGAATTTTATTGTATAAGCTATCGTAAAGCATACCTGCTAAATCTTCTTGCGTCATATTTGCGGCTTTTTGCGCTAAGTCTGGGCGACCAACATCACCTAAGAATAAAGTATCGCCACTAAATAAAGCGGTTTCTTTACCAGTTTCATCAATGAGTAAATAACAAGTAGATTCTAAAGTATGACCTGGTGTATGTAATACTTTTATTTTCAAATCGCCAATTTCAAAAATTTGATTGTCTTGAGCTATAATAGCATCAAATTCAGGATTAGCCATTGGACCATAAATAATAGGTGCATTTGTTTTTTTGCTTAGGTCTAAGTGACCACTTACGAAATCTGCATGAAAATGCGTTTCGAAAATATATTTTAAAGTAACGCCTTCTTTTTGAAGCCTTTCTATATATGGTTGTGTTTCACGAAGTGGGTCTATAATAGCTGCTTCGCCTTTGCTTTCAATATAATATGCGCCTTGTGCTAAACAGCCTGTATAAATTTGTTCTACTTTCATGTTTCTATTATTTTTTGTTGTTATTTGTTATGCAAATTTCGATAGATTCTATCATATAGTGTGTAACATTAGTTACAATAGCCTGTAACATAAGTTATATAGGATTTTATTTTAGTAAAGTTTCTTTAATAAGAATATAAATACCCATAGCTAATACAAACCAACCAAAAGCAGGTTTGAGCTTATTGCCATCTACTTTTTTGGAAAGGGCTGTACCTATAAATATACCTATTATAGAAAGCGTAGTGATAAGAGCTAAAAAAGACCAATCAAATGCCATACTCCCTTTTTCACCAAAAAAACCAATTAATGATTTGGCTGCAATAATTACTAGAGAAGTACCTACAGCTTCTTTAATAGGTAATTTGCTGAGTATAACTAAAGCAGGAATAATTAAAAAGCCACCACCAGCGCCAACTAAACCAGTAAGAACGCCTACAATGCTACCTTCTAGCAAAATCATAGGATAATTGAATTTTTGAGCTTCGTTACTTTCTGTTGTGCTAGGTTTTGTTTTTTTAATCATGCTATAAGAAGCCAAAATCATTAATATGGCAAAGAGCAGCATTAACAAAAGGTTCTTAGTGAGTATAAAATTCCCGAAAGTGAAAATTCCTTCTGGTATGGCGGGCAAAATAGCGGCTCTAGTAATATATACAGCAATAAGTGAAGGAATACCAAAGACTATAGCTGTTTTTACATTTACTAAGCCCTTTTTGAAATAAGAAAAAGAACCTACTATACTAGTAGTGCCTACAATAAATAAGGAATAAGCTGTGGCTAATACAGGATTCACTTGAAAAAGATAAACTAAAACAGGAACGGTAAGAATACTACCACCACCGCCTATTAAACCTAAAGTAATGCCAATAATTATGGCTGCTATATATCCTAATATTTCCATTGTTTGAGTATTATTGAATAATTGATAGTGCAAAATTAGGGTATAGCAAAAAACTAGAGGGTAACATTTGTTACATAGCATATAGGCAAAAAAAAGCCTCTTAAAAAAAGAGACTTAATATTTTATAAAATAGAAATACTATTGCGCTGTTGAGATAGAAAGCCTTCTTTTTCTAAAGCTTTGAGTAAACGAGAAATTACCACTCTAGAAGTATTGAGTTCATAGGCGATTTCTGTATGTGTTTTATTAATTAAGCGTGACTTATTTACACTAGCCACTTCTATTAAATAATTTTGCAATCTGCCTTTAGTATCTTTGAAAGCAAGATTATCAATAGAGCGCATCATTTCATCTAAACGCTCTTGATAAGAATTAAAAACGAAAGCACGCCAAGAAGGATATTTACCTAGCCATTCATCCATTTTTTGTACAGGAATTAGAATAACTTGCCCGCTAGTTTCGGCTATAGCGCGTATAGTACTAATTTTTTTGCCCAAACAGCAAGTCATAGTCATAGCGCAAGTGTCGCCTTTTTCGAGATAATAGAGTAAAAGTTCGCCATCTTCTTCGTCGTCACGCATAATACGAATAGCGCCATGCAAAATTAAAGGCATATATATAATGGTTTGGTCTAGTTGAATTAAAATCTCATTTTTTTCAAAAGATTTTAATCGACCTACTTTTACTATTTCTTCCAATAATTCCTCTTCAAATAAGGATTTTAGATAAATAGATAAGAATTCTTTATCCAACATAATTTAAGATATTATTCAATAACATTATAATAATATATAAATTTAACTATTATTATGGTAGATAATAAGGGAATAATTACATTGAGCAATCAATCTGCGAATACCATATTAAATAGTGAAAACTCAGTTATAGGAAAAAATATTCGCACTGTCATTCCAAATACTCGATTAATTAAGGTGATGGAATCAGGCCGTG
>X137_Gaur__coassemble_271_pt1 | contig 9647 bp, 8 predicted proteins | sample X137_Gaur__metabat2_high_PE_006 | metagenome-assembled genome bin X137_Gaur | reverse complement strand
GCTTGTAGCAGTGACAAAACAGAAAAAATAACCAATACTACATTCTCCAAAGAAGTTTATGATGCTTATTTCAATAAGCTTAATCCTGCTCCCCAAGTCTTTACTTTTAAGGCAAATGAAAATAAAAATATTGTAGCCGAAAAAGGCACAAAATTGTATATTGAAGCCAATAGTTTTATAGATAAAAATGGTAATCTTATTAAAGATGATATTCAATTAGAAATACAAGAATTTTATAGTTTTTCTGATATGATAAGAGGACAATTAACTACTATGTCTAATGGAAAACCTCTAAAAACAGCTGGTATGTTGCATATAAAAGCCACTACAGTTGGCACTCAAGAAGAATGTTTCGTAAAACAAGATAAGCCTATACAATTGGCTATGCCTACTGATGATTATGATAGAAAAATGTTATTATTTGAAGGTATTCGCAGTCAAGATAGTGTAATGAATTGGAATGTTGTAGGTACATTAGTTAAAAGTGTTTATTATCCTTGGGAAGTAAATACCATGGCTTCATATAAGGAGAATAAAGCAATACCTTATAATAAATTAGGCGATTATAAAGTAGGAAAATTTAAAACTCCACATGATTCTTTACTCTTTTCTTTAGAAATAGATACAAATGGTAGAGTTTCTGTATTACATTATTTAACGAATTCAGATAGTCTAAAAAATAATAAGATTTACAAACTTTGGATGCAAGAAGCTGCTTCTTTCCCACTTTTTGAAGTTGCTAAGCTCAATAATCAAAACGTAAAAGTTTATTTCCCTTTTTGTATAAAAATAGATACTGTTAATAAAGGAGTAGATTTTAAATTTGATTATAATGAAAATGATTTTCAATACTCTAATGTAGACCTTGCACTTGGGGTTATAGATACTATAGCTATAGAGGATACAGTACAAAATGTATTCTTAAGTGAGATTATTGGTTATGCTAACAGCTGTAAGAACTATACCATACTAGAAAATTATAGAGAACATCTTTTTTCTGTACTCAAATTACGTTGGATAAATTGCGATGCTTTTATAAATGAGCCTTTGCCTAATAGTATAGAATTTATAATCAAGGATATGCCTAAAAATTTATATATACAATCTTATATGATTTTTAAAGAACAAAGCGGCGTATATAGTTTTTATGAAGAAGATAATAATAAAATAAAATACCGCAATTTACCTAATACAAATGCAAAAGTTATATTCTTTGGTATAGATATGGAAAAAGATATTATATATGCGGCTACTTCAGAATTTAAGCAACAATATAATAATAGAATTATTCCTGTATCCCTACAAGCTACAGATAAAGCAGCTTTTGATAGTTTATTGAATACTTTCAATTAAAATATAAAATCCCTTAGCATCGCATATAGATACTAAGGGACTTTTTTTTATTTTTTTGGGAAGGGAGTATGGTTTTTGTTTATTTGTTTAAAGCTCCTTTTAAAGTTTCTGCTAATGGTGTAGTTTTTCTCCCAATTAAAGTAGATAAATCTTTACCATTATGGTATAAATCATTATTGGCAGCACCACTATCAAAACCAGCAATCATATCAGCTACCATTTGTGGCATACCTGTAGAAGCTAATATTTTAGCATATTCGCTAGCAGGCATATCCTGATAAGGAATATTTTTTCCTGTTTGTTTAGAAAGCTCAGCGGCAAAATCAGCTAAAGTATAAGCTTCATCGCCAGCTAGTTCATAAGTTTTATTTTCATGTCCATTACCTAAGAGTACAGCTACAGCAGCTTCTGCATAATCTTGGCGAGAAGCAGAAGCAATTTTGCCATTGCCTGCGCTACCAATCATAGCATTAAATTGCAAAGCACTTGGTATAGCACCCAAATAGTTTTCAGTATACCAACCATTGCGTAAAATAGTATAAGTTAAGCCTGATTTTTTCAATATTTCTTCTGTGGCAGCATGTTCTGCGCCTAAGCTTAAAGTAGATTTATCAGCATGCAATAAACTAGTGTATACTATATGTTTTACGCCTGCTTTTTGCGCCGCTTCAATTACATTTTGATGTTGTTGTATGCGCTGACCTATTTCACTACCAGAAATCAGTAATAAAGTATCAATACCTTTCAAAGCCTCTACTTGACCTTCTACTTTTGTATAATCGAAACTTCTTAAATCAACGCCCAAATCTTGCGATTTTTCTACATTACGAACTAAAGCTATAATATTAGCATTTTTAGCTTTTAATTCTTCTATAACTAAACGACCTAATTGTCCGTTAGCACCAGTAATACCAATTGTCATAATTCGGATATTTAATAAATGAAAATAAATCTATTTAAAAATACGCTTTAATCTTTATAAGTACAACAATTAAAAATTAGAAAAGTCAGAAGCTTGTTTTTTTATAAAAAATAGTATATGGTATATATTTATATTTTTGGTTTATTATTTTGATCTTTTATTGATAATTAGTATTTTATTTTGATTATTTTAATTAAAATTTAATAAAATTTTAATTAAATGTACTAATTGGCACAATATTTGTATTGTATATATTTAAAAAAATACAACCACAAAAAAAAAGACTATTATGAGAAACAGCCTAATTTTATTTGCATGCCTCAGTATTATATGTTTGTCTTGTCAAAATGATAACACAACATCATCTTCTAATATTGCTATAGCAACAACAATATCTCCAGCACTAGAGGCAAAGCCTGAGGAAGAAAAAATAGTACATTTACCAGTAGAATCTGCTAGTGTAGAACAAGAATCAAAAACAAAAACAAAACCGAACTCCCTTTCCCAAAAAAATACTTGGAAAAGCGATTTTACTTATTCAAATCAATTTTTTGAGAAGTTTAAACCGACTTCAAGTTTTAATATTAATAATACAAGAGATACAGTATTGACTTGCGCACAAGGTACAATTGTACATATTCCTGCCAATGCTTTTATAGATGAAAATGGTAATCCTGTAGAAGGAGAAGTTAATTTTAAAGTATTGGAGTATTATAAAATGGAAGATATTCTTCTAGCCAATTTGACCACTATGTCTAATGGCAAAATTTTACAAACAGATGGCATGTTGCATTTATCAGCCTATACTCAAGATGGATTATCTTGTAAACTTAAGGACGGTGAGCATCTATTATTAAAAATGCCTACTCATAAAATGAATGAAGATATGTTATTCTTTGATGGCGAACGAGATGCGGATAGTGTCATGAATTGGGTACCTGTAAGCCAAAATATGAATAAGGATAGATACAAAATTTATACGCCTTATGAAGTAGATAAAAAAGTTCATTTAGAAACTGATTTGACAGCACTTGGACTAAATATTGATAAATTCTTACCACAAAATTTTAAAAAGAGTAATGAAGGTTTATTAATTGGTTGTGTAATTTCTAATCAAGGTAGAATTTTATCTGCTGAAGTAATTTTAGGCGGAAATAATCCTGATATTAAGTCTGAAGTTAAACTAGATTTAGGAGAGTTTGTTAAACAATTACCTAAAATAAAACCAGCTATTAAAGATGGTAAACCTGTAAATTCTTATTTCATTATGCCTATAGCTTTTGATATTAAAAACAAAGGCTATTATCATGCCGCTAACTATAATCCTGATAATGATTATAAAATTAATTTTAAAGAATTAATTATGAATCCTTTTGAACAGGGACGTCAACAATATGCTTTTAATGCTACTTCTTTAGGTTGGAAAAATTGCGATGCTTTTTACGAATTTGAAGAACAAATACCAAATGTATTAGCAAATATTTCTAAAGATATTCGTCCTACTACTCGTGTATATATGATTCCCAAAGGTATGAAATCTATTATACCTGCCAGAATAATTAATAATAATTGGGGATTTGATCTTGTAGGCAAAGGTATTGAAGCTAGATTTTTAGCTATTTCTATTAGAAATGAAGAGGTGAAAGTTGCCCAAACTACATTAACTATTCATGATAATAAAGCTATTGATTTTGAATTTCAAACAATAGATGAAGATTATTTAATAGAATATATAGCGCAAGCCTCTATTTTCTAAATATTCTTTTTTGAAAAAGGGAGTATGGTGCTTCGCATTTATATTTAAAATCCTGAACCATACTTGCTATATAAAATTATAAAAGACCATAATCTCATTATTGAAGATTATGGTCTTTTATTTTATAAGAACTTTTTTCTCTTTTTTTATTATTTGAATCGTACTTCACGTGCTTTAATAATCAAAACAGAATTACTCGTCGCTTCTCGATTCGATAAAATTACTTGTGGATCACATTTATCAGGACAAACATTATCTTTTTCACAAGCTAAAAAACCAAACATATCTTTAGGCGTAGAAACTACACCTAAACGTTTAGCTTTATATTTATTATTACAATTGCAAGGGCAATAGATTTTTGTAGAAACTTTTCCGTTCTGCTCGCCATCTACACGCACTACTTTTTTATTATCAAAATAAACATAGTGATAATCATGTGATTGATTAGGTACAATTTCTAAAAAAGCTTCACTATCTTTATTTACAGGTGTAAATTTCCAATGGTCAGCCCCTGCCAAAAAGCAAAGTTTTCTTTTATTATTGGGTTTTGCCCAAGTTTCCGAACGGCTAATAGTGGCTATACCATCAGGTGAATATTCTACGTCTAAAGTAATAGCTCTATCGCCACTTTGGTCTAAAGCAACAAAACGGAAAATTTCGCCACTGGCTTTTTCATAGAATTCTTCATCTGAGCCATATTGTCCAGTAAATCCTTGCTGAATTTCTGGTGCTAATAAATCACTAGGCGGGCTAGCAAAAGCTTGCATATAATTATCTAAAGCTATATCATGTTGACTAGCCAATAAGAAATCATGTTTCTGTGCAACTAAGGTAGCTATACCTGAAAACATCAATATAGCACCTAATAAGAAATGTTTAAACATAATAGGAAATCATAAGTGAGGGGATTGAATTTTAGCGCGAGTTATATTTTTAATGTTTTATGTATACATTTTCTTTAGGCTATTTTGTTCAATACCTGCTTTTTTTTAACTTATCTATTCCTATTCAAATAAAAATAGCTTATAGTGTATTATATAACACTATAAGCTATTATATTTTATACTCAAAAAGTCTTATTGATTATACTTTATGATAAGGCAAACGAGATTGAATAGAGCGACCTAAAGTGGTTTCATCTGCATATTCCAAATCGCTACCGAAAGAAACTCCACGCGCTATAGTTGATATTTTTACTTCATAATCTTTAATTTGATTATTAATATAGTAAATAGTTGTTTCGCCTTCTATAGTGGGACTCAAAGCCATAATAAGTTCTGTAATTTCGCCAGATTTTACGCGCTCTACTAAAGATTGTATTTGCAATTGATGCGGACCTATACCTTCTAAAGGAGAAATTAAGCCACCAAGTACATGATAAGTACCATTAAAATGTTGAGTATTTTCTATAGCCATAGCTTCTTTAATGCTTTCTACTACACAAACTACACCATTTTTGCGGGCTGGTGCTGTACAAATATGGCAAATTTCATAATCCGATAAATTATGACAAACCTTACAGAATTTTATATCGCTGCGCATGCTAGTAATAGCATGGCAAAAATTATCTACACGTTGTTTATCTTGTTGTAAAAGATGTAAAGCCAAGCGCAAAGCTGTCTTTTTGCCTATACCGGGCAAAGTAGAAAAAGCTTCTACTGCTTGCTCTAAAAGTTTAGAAGATAATTGCATATTAATATATAATATAAAGAGAAAAAGGTCTATAAAATATTGGGCTTTTACGCCTAATATATAATAGTTTTTTAAGGCAAATAGTTGCTCACTTTTATAGAATTAACAAAAGCAAAACTCCCTTTCCCAAAAATGTTAAAATTACTTTTTACTATGCAATTTTACCACAGGCACTATGATTTCTTCTAAGGAAATACCGCCATGTTGGAAAGTATTATTATAGTAATTATTGAAGTGATTATAATTATTCGGATATAAGAAAAATCTATCGCTTTTTGCGAAAATGAAAGTAGAGCTTACATTTGGTCTTGGCAAGCCTGCATCTTCTGGATTGCGTATATCGAAAACGTCTCTTTTATCGTATTGTAAGTTTTTGCCTACTTTATAACGCAAATTAGTAGTGGTTTCTCTATCGCCAATTACTTTAGAAGCTTGACTCACACGAATAGAACCATGGTCTGTAGCAATAAAAACTTGTATATCTCTTTCTGCCGCTGTTTTCATAATTTCCCAAATAGGCGAGTGCAAAAACCAAGATTTAGTCAAAGAACGATAAGCTTTTTCATCGCTAGCCAATTCTTTTAAAATCTCCATTTCTGTGCGTGCATGCGAAAGCATATCAATGAAATTATAAACAATGGCTAAGAAATTATTATTATTGAGATAGTTATTAATATTCTCGGTCAAAGCCTTAGCATCTTCATTCGATACTACTTTAATATAATCCCATTTGATAGGTTTGCGCACTAAGCGGCGAATTTGTTCGCCCAAAAGGTCTTTTTCATAAAGATTTTTGCCGCCTTGTTCATTATCATTATACCACCAATCCGGGAAATTTTGTTGAATTTCGCTAGGCAACATTCCTGCAAAAATAGAATTGCGGCTATATTGTGTAGTTGTAGGCAAAGTGGCATAAAATGTATCCTCTTCTTCTATAGAATAATATTCGCTTATAATGGGTTCAATCATTTTCCATTGATCATAGCGCAAATTATCCAATAAAATGAACATAGTAGGCTTATCATCTCTCAAATCTGGGAAAATCATAGAGCGCATTAAATCATGTGACATAACAGGCGCTTCTTGCTTTTCATTAATCCAGTCTATATAATTGCGCTGAATAAATTTTGAAAATTCATTATTGGCTTCATCTTTCTGTGAAGCAATAATTTGGTCCAAATGCGTAATTTTCGCTTCGTCCAATTTCAATTCCCAAGACACTATGCGTTTATAAATATCTTGCCATTCTTTATAATCCAATTGGCTATTAATAGTAGCAAAAATATTTCTAAATTCTTGTTGATAATCTATACCTGTTTTTTCTCGAATTAGCCTTTCGCTATCCGTGATTTTACGAATACAAGACCATAATTGACCAGCATTTACAGGCTTGATTAAATAATCTGTAATTTTAGAACCAAAGGCTTGTTCCATAATCCCGTCTTCTTCATTTCTCGTAACCATAACTACAGGAATTTGTGGATTTATTTCCTTGATTTTATCTAAGGTTTCCAAACCCGTAATCCCAGGCATACTTTCATCTAAAAAGACAATTTCTATTACTTTACCTTTTTCTTTTATTTCTTCCAAAGCATCATGTCCATTGCTCACTTGTATTACTTCACAACCTTTGTTTTCTAAAAACATAATTTGCGGACGGAGCAATTGAATTTCATCATCAGCCCAAAGAATTAACATTTTATTTTCCATGAAATTAGAATATATACTGCTTGCCAAATAGCTACAACAATTAAAAATAGATATATCAATAATATAAAGTCTTTTTTAGGGCGCTTGCCTATAGGCATCGGGCTATTCGCTCCAGCAGCTTTTCAAGCTGCGTCCGCTACTATCCCTAGCGCATTCTTTGGCTTTATATTTTAGGCTTCGCCTTGTGTAGAAGAAGGATTGAATTGTATAGGCGGAGTATTATTGTTATCCTCTTTAATTAAGCCATGTACATTTTCATAAATCTTAATATTTTCTCTTAATGCCATCATTAGTTTTTTGGCATGCTGTGGCGTCATAATAATACGAGATTTAACTTTAGCTTTATCTGTATTAGGGATAATGCGCACAAAATCCATAATAAATTCTTGAGGCATATGCGAAATAATAGAAAAATTAGCATAAGTACCTTCTGCTACTTCTTCAGTAAGCTCTATATTGATAGTATTTGATTTTTTATCTTGCATTGTGCTATATTTTATTACTATTTTGATAAAAATGAATGTATAGTTTGACTTTTTAGCTGTATTTTTGTTCCATACTTTAGCTAAGATCAAGAAGAACTTATATAATGCTTTTTATATAAAGTATCTTATATAGCAAAGATAATAAATTTTTCAAGAACATTTTACCATAGCCATATTATACGCTTATGCAAGTTTCAGATTTATTGCATCGTGCTTTGGCATTAGAACATTTAAGTATAGAAGAGGGTGTTTTCTTATTAGAAAATGCAAGTACAGCAGACTTAATGTATGTTGGCAATGCCCTTAGATTCAAACATGTACCTGAAAAAAAGGTAACATGGATTATCGACCGCAACTCGAATACTACGAATGTTTGTATTGCCAATTGTAAGTTTTGTAATTTCTTCCGTCCTCCAGGTCATGCTGAAGTTTATACAACGACTATAGAAGAATATAAACAGAAAATAGACGAATTATTCGAATATGGTGGCGACCAATTATTATTGCAAGGTGGTCATCATCCTAATTTAGGTTTATCTTATTATGTAGACCTTTTCAAACAATTGAAAGAACTTTATCCCAATTTAAAATTGCATGCTTTAGGACCACCAGAGGTTGCGCATATTGCCAAATTGGATAATTTATCTTTTTACGATACGCTCAAAGCTTTGAAAGAAGCGGGATTAGATTCTCTCCCTGGTGCTGGGGCTGAGATTCTCAATGACCGTGTACGTCGTCGTATTTCTCGTGGCAAATGTACAGCGCAAGCTTGGTTGGATGTAATGCGTGCTGCGCATCAGTTGCATTTAACGACTTCGGGAACAATGATGTTTGGTCATATTGAAACTAATTATGAGCGTATAGAACATTTAGTTTGGTTGCGTGAAGTTCAGGACGAAAAACCAGCAGATGCAAAAGGCTTTTTAGCTTTTATTCCTTGGCCGTTTATGGACGAAGATACTATTTTGAAAAAGCTTAATATTAAACGTGCTGCGGTGACTGGTGACGAATATATTCGCATGATTGCTATGTCTCGTATTATGTTGCCTAATGTTACTAATATTCAAGCTTCATGGCTTACAGTGGGTAAACAAATCGGACAACTTTCTCTTCATGCTGGTGCCAATGATTTTGGTTCTATTATGATTGAAGAAAATGTAGTTTCTGCTGCTGGTGCTGCTTTCCGTTTTACGGCTAATGGTATACAACAAGCAATTAGAGAAGCTGGATTTGAACCACAGTTGCGCAATCAGCAATATGAACCTAGAGAATTGCCAGCTCGTTTGCGTCAGCAAGAATTGGACCGTCAGCGTCTAATTGTGGACTAAAAAATAAACAAAAACCGAACTCCCTTTCTCAAAAAAATATTAAAAACTATATGGAAGGCTTAGTAAATATTACCATTATCGATAGAGAAGGTAATGAACAAAAATATGAAGCTCCTACAGATATGAATATGAATCTTATGGAGTTTTGTAAATCAGCAGAATTGCCTGTAGAAGGTACTTGTGGCGGTATGGCACTTTGCGCTTCATGTCATTTGTATGTAGAAAGCGAGCATGAATTGCCAGAAGCTTCAGATGAAGAATTGGATATGCTCGACCAAGCTTTTTTTGTAAAGAAAAATAGCCGTTTGGGTTGTCAGCTCTTTATTTCTGATGAAATGCAGGATTTAGTAGTGCGTTTGGCACCTGTTGGCGAATAAAAAATATTATATTTTGTCCCTATT
>X137_Gaur__coassemble_269_pt1 | contig 9695 bp, 10 predicted proteins | sample X137_Gaur__metabat2_high_PE_006 | metagenome-assembled genome bin X137_Gaur | reverse complement strand
TCGGGTTATGAGCCCGACGAGCTACCACTGCTCCACTCTGCAATACAAATATACGGCTAAATATTTCATAGTACCAAACCTTTTGGTGTTTTTTTTCGATTTTGATTAAAAAAAGCTCATTTTTTTGCATTTTTTTGAATTTATAGCAATAGGATAGGGGATTTTGTAGTTTTTTTTAGGAATAAAAACTTGGGTTTTCTTTCTTTTTAGTCAATTAATTTTTAAATTGCATATAAGTTTAATTTTTACATTAAAACCTTAATTCCGCTTATGAAAAATTTATGCCTCACTGCTTTAGCAGCTACTATACTCTTTTCAGCTTGTAAAAAAGATGAAACAACAGAAAGTCCAGTTTATAAAGTACCTTTCTCTATTAGTGACAATACATCATCATCTTCGGCTCGTGCCGTAGAGTTTGAAATAGAAGCGAAAGTAGGGTTTAAGAATCTTACAGAAAATACAATACAAGTAGTGTGGGAGCGTTTTGATGTGGTAATGCCAGAAGGTTGGGAATCGGCAGTATGCGATAATGAATTATGTCATGTACCAACAGTAAGCACAAAAATCATGCAAGTAAGCCCTTTTGAGGAGTTTGATTTTAAAAGCGTAATGCGTCCTGGAGGTGTAACCGGAACAGGTAGTTGTAAAATTCGCTTATATGATAAAGCCGATAGCGCTCGCTCTGTACAAGTGATTGATTATACCATTATAGGAATATAGTTTTATTAATAAAATAAGAATAAAAAGGACGAACTGCTCGTGAAAGAGTAGTTCGTCCTTTTTTTATAGATTATTGTGGTAAAGTATTTTTAATAAAAGCTTGATGATGCTTTTGAATACGGGCTTGCAAGGCTTTCAATAAGGTTAAAGTTTTAGCTTGAGCTTGCTGTTGTATATCGATTTGCAAATCAGTATCGGTTTTATAAGCATATAACCCTATTATTTTTTGCCCATCATATAAAAGAATGTGCTCTTCGTCCATGATTTGATAAATGCCACCATCGAAAGTATAAGCATAGTTTTGTGGCATAGTAGTATTGAATAAGTCTTGTCCGAAAGCCTCAAAGTCATAAGGATAATTAATATAGCGTAAAATAGTAGGCAAAATGTCTATTTGTTGTGCTAGTCTATTATCGACTTTCTGTCTTAAGCTAGTGTCTTTTGGATGAAAGAAAAGTATAGGAATTTGATAACGTGTAGCACGAGTAGCATAAGCTGGTGTTTGTGGGGGATTCATATGGTCGCCAGTGATAATGAATAAAGTATTATTATACCAAGGCTCTTTTTGGGCAGTTTCGAAGAAAAGTCTTAAAGCTTCATCTGTATAATTAATAGAACGTTGTATTTGAGAATGATTTTCGTCCTTTACAATATAATCGCTAGGTGTTTTGAAAGGATGATGCGGGGATAAAGTAAAATAGGTAGCGAAGAAAGGTTGTTTTTGTTGTCCAATTTGTTTTATAGCCTCTATAAAGAAAGGTTTATCCCATACGCCCCAATCGCCATCATAATGCGCTTGCGCAGAATCTGGATATAAACTGTCATATTCCCTTTTCCCAAAATAAACTTCGTAGCCTATAGCTTTAGTGAATTTGTCAAAATTCATAGTACCATTTTTGCCGCCATGATAGAAAGCTGTACTATAACCAATTTTGCTTAAATAACCCGGTAATCCAATGATTTTATTTTGACTATAACTAGAAAACATAAAAGGATCTTGCATTAAAATAGGTAAGCCACTAGTGGCACAAACAATACCTTGGCTAGAACGCATACCATTAGCATGTGCTTGAGTAAATAAATATCCTTGCTGTAAAAAACTATCTGTAAAAGGGGTAATATTAGGCAAATCTTTATTGAAAAAATGAATGAACTCTTTGCCAAAACTTTCAACAATAAGATAAACTATATTATAAGGTTTGGGGTCTTGTTGAGTATTGTTTGAATATTGGTATAAGGGAGTATGGTTTTTGATTTCTTCATCCGTCATGTACTGTGGCATTTGTAGCGATGTTTTGCCAAAAGAATGAATCAAATTAATCATAGAATTTGCCGCTAGAGGCGCATAACGCACATTGTTGACATATTCTACAGCCGTGAGGCTATTGATAGGACGCAATTGTAAGCCGCCACGCATGCCAATGACATTTACTCCAAGGGCTAAAATGAAAATTAAAGTTTGTACTATCCAATATTTAGCACCAATATCTCTAAAATCTTCTGTTCTCGTTTTTTGATAAAGCTTGTACAAAAGAATAGAAAATAAAGTAACCAAGGCAAACATCCACCAAAATTCAACTAAGAATTGAGGAATTAAATTGATAATATCTTGTTGCATTTCCAAATCGCTTTTGGTAATTCTGCGATTGGCATAAGGATAATAAACTACATCAGAAAACTCTAAATAAAGTAAGGGAATGTTTAATCCCATCCATAATATAGTACCTATTTTTTTGTGTAAGCGACTAGCGCGCCAATTAGTAGGTATTAAGTGCCATATTAAAAACAAAGCATGCACATAAGCAATACTTACAGTATCGAAACGTAAACCTGCTAAGAAAATAGTAGCTAATTCCTCTATAGTTAAGCCTGTAAATACAACATGATTATAGAGATATAATATAGCTCTAATAATACTTAAGCATAAATAGAGTAGTAGGTAATTTTTTAAGACTATGCCTATGTAATGGAAGTCTTGACGTTGTATAATGGAAAACATTATTTATATTTGAACGTTTATTTAATATATATTTTAGCATATAGTTTATGCTATGAGACCTTTGTGATTAACCTTAGTGATTATGTTGAAAAATAATACGACAAAAATATTAAAAGAAGGTTTAGATAAATCTGAAATCTTCAATCAATTAAATGATTTTAAAAGTCATGATGTGCCTTGGCAAAGTGGTCGTGCTTTTGCCTATGTATATGAAGCGCCGCCAGCTACTAAAGCTATAGTAGGAGAAGCTATACAATTGTATTTGTCAGAAAATGCTTTAGACCCAACAGCTTTTCCTAGTTTATTGAAATTAGAACAAGATGTTATATCTATAGTGATTAATCTCTTGCATGGTAATGCAGCAACAGTAGGTAATTTTACTTCAGGTGGAACGGAAAGTATAATATTAGCCTTGAAAACTGCTAGAGATTATTTCCGTGTACACAAACCGCAAATTACTCAACCCGAAATTATAGTTTGTGAAACGGCTCATGCAGCCTTTCATAAAGCTTGTCATTATTTAGGCTTGACTTTGCGCTTGGTGCCTATGGATGCTATAACTTATACTATAGATTTGCAAGCTGTAAAAGATACTATTAATGAAAATACTATACTTTTAGTGGGTTCTGCGCCTAATTATTCGCATGGTGTTATGGATCCTATAGTCGATTTGGCTGCCTTGGCAAAGGAAAAAGGTATTTTTTGCCATGTAGATGCTTGTGTAGGAGGGTTCTATTTGCCTTTTGCTAAAATGATAGGCGAAGATATACCTGCTTTTGATTTTGCAGTAGAAGGCGTGACTTCTATTTCTTGCGATTTGCATAAATATGGGTATACAGTAAAAGGCGCTTCTGTTATTTTGTATAGCAATGCCACTATAAGAAAATATCAAATCTTTACTTGTTCGGATTGGACAGGTTATAGTATTATAAATCCTACTGTATTATCGTCTAAAAGTGGTGCTACTTTGGCAGGCGCATGGGCAGCCATTCATCATTTGGGGGAAGCAGGTTATAAAAAAATGGCTCAACAAACACAAGCAGCAACCCAACAATTTATAAAAGGGATTTCGGCTATTGATGGTTTGAAAGTATTGGGTAAACCTGTAATGAATCTTGTGGCTGTACAATCTACGAAAGAAAATGTAAATATTTTTCAAATTGCCGATAAACTCAAAGAAAAAGCTTGGCATATACAAGTGCAATTGGCAAGCGAACGCTCTCCAGAGGCATTGCATTTGAATATTAATTATGCTAATGTAGAATGGATTGATGAATTATTGGCTGACTTGGCAGCAGTAGTAGCATCGTTGAGTAATGAAGATAATACATTGCCAGAAATTCCACTAGATTTTTTCATGGAAATGTTGGAAGAGATAGGCGGTTTTGATAATTTGGCTAATGCTTTAGGTTTGGGGCAAGATAATACAATAGATGATTTTGCTATGGTTAATAATGTTTTAAATCAATTGCCAAGTCATATGAGAACTATGCTTCTTACAGAATTTACGAATAGAATGTTTGTAGCTAGATAAAAACTAGATTAGTATAAACTGTAAAAGTAGCGACAAAGATAGGAATGAAAATAGGCTTAGCACTTTTTAAAGTGCTAAGCCTATTGTAATGTATAGCTTGGTGCGGCGGATAAATCCGCCGCAGTCGCCCCAAATAAAATAATAATATTTGTTAAAAAAATCGTATATACTTCTTTATGCGCTTCAAATTTTCTATTTTTACATAGATACTAATACAAAAAATCAGCGTTCTGTGGATACTATCAATATACAACATCATAATGAACAGCTAACTAATCGCTTAGCTTTACAGAGCCTACAAATAAAGCGATTATTGCAAATTACGCAGGCTATTAATACCAATGTCGATAAGAAAAATTTATTCGATATGTATAAAGAAACTTTGCGTATGGAAATGAAAGTAGGAAGTTTTATTTTATATACTTTTCACGATAATGTTTGTGAATGTTCTGCTTTTGAAGGGACTAAAGAAAATTTAATTGCACTTGGAAGTACAACTTTATTTCAACGTTTTCAGCATTTTTCTAAGTTGAATGACGAAATTCATCCACTTTTGCAAAACTTTGATTATATATTACCTGTTTTCCATAAAAAACAACCTTTAGCCTTTGTACTGCTTGGCAATATACAAGCAGAAGGGACGGCATTGTTGGATTCTATAGATTTTATCTCTACTTTAACTAATATTATTGCTGTTGCTATTGAAAATAAAAGACTTTTTAAAAAGCAACTTGATCAGGAAAGGCTAAATAGAGATTTAGAATTAGCTATACAAGTACAAAATATGTTTATTCCAGCTAGTTTGCCTAGTAATGATAAATATGAATTTTCGGCTGTTTATCAACCAAATCAGGGGGTAGGCGGCGATTATTATGACTTTTTGGAAGATGTAGCACCTAATGATATAGCTTTTTGTATAGCAGATATTTCGGGAAAAGGCATAGGTGCCGCACTTTTAATGTCTAATTTTCAGGCAAATTTGCATGCATTTATTAGAAAAGAATTGTCTGCTGAAGCTTTTATAAATGAACTAAATGCAGCTGTTTTGCGTACTACTAAAGGAGAAAAGTTTATTACTTTCTTTATAGCCCGCTATAATGTGGAGACAAAACATTTGCGTTATATTTGTGCTGGACATAATCCACCATTGTTACTTACAGGAGGGAAATTACAGAAATTAGATAAAGGTTGCACTATTTTAGGTGCTTTCAAAAAGATACCTAAAATTGAATTGGGGGAAATTTATCTGAAAGAAGATGCTTTTTTATTTTTATATACAGATGGTCTTACAGATATGATTAATACTCAAAAAGAGCCTTTTGATGAAGCTATGTTGCAAGATTTTATTCTTAAAAATCAAGATTGTACAGTAGCAGAATTTAATCAGCGTCTCATGGAACATGTAACGACTTATAAAGGGATGGAAGAGTTTCCTGATGATATAACTATTTTGACAAGTCGTTTATTTGTAAATAAATCTTAAAATTATGAAATTATTGGTTTTATTAGTGGTTGCTACCGCTATATATTTTTTGATTATTCGTCCGCTTTTGATAGGTCCTGTAAAAAGAGAAACAATGCAAGATGGTTTGGGCGATATGATGGAAGCATTCAATAGAATGCGTGAGCAAATGCAAAATGGACAAGGCGCAGGATTTGCTAATCCAAATGCTAATCAAGGTACTCGTATGCATGTAAATACTAATCCTAAGCAAGGAAAAGCCAATAAAGCTGACGATGGCGAGTATACAGATTATGAAGAAATCAAATAAAAGCTATATGCTATAAAAGAAAATAGCCGCACTTCTGAATTAGAAATGTGGCTATTTTTTTATATCCTTTTTTGGGAAAGGGACTATGGCATTTGTTTTTCATTTTACAAGCAAAGAGGCACATTACATATTGATGATTTTCATTAATAAATCGTATCTATCTCTTAATGTATCTTCTACATCGCTTTCGTGAAAAGCCCCTTTCACTTTATAATCGAAACGTTCTAATGTAGCAATAACGTGTTTAAGGTCTTGCTTATTAAGCTTTAAAGTTAATTCTAAGCCATCTGAACCATAAGGTGAAGAGATATAAGAGCTAAGAATCATTGCTTTTTCTCCTTCTATCAAACGAGCAATTTCGGATAAACTATAATCTCTTGGCGGTAATTCTAAGACTAAAACGCTGCCAGGATGGGTGGCTGCTGTAGCTTCACCTAAATGCTTAACAATAATTTCTAAGGTAATAATACCTACATATTTTTTTTCCTCATTTAGTACAGGAACTACAGTAAGATTAGTATCTACAATAAGTTTCATCACATCATAAAGATGTTGATTTTCAAACACGAAGTGCATTAATAATTCTGGGTCATTTGCCTCAATAGGAAAATCAGGTTCTAGAAAATTAAGTACTTCATCTTCAGAAATAATCCCTAATAGATGACTGTTTTCATCTACAATAGGTAAATGGCGTACATGAAAATCACTCATCCACGCCAATGCTTTATCGCCACTATCAGTCATTTTTAGTGGTGGTACAGCATAAGAAATTAGATTTGCTGCAAACATAGTTGTATTATTTTAGAAGCTCAACAAAGTTAGCTTTCGCCTATTTATACAAACGCTTTTTTCATAAAGAATGGTTTTGTAGGCTACAAGTATTTTCGATGTTATGCTGCTTTTTAACTAAATTTAACCAATTGTCTAATAGGTTTAAGCCTTGCGGTGTACCTATAGATTCGGGGTGGAATTGTACACCATAAAGTGGTAAATCTTTATGCTCTAGAGCCATAATTAAACCATCTTCTGTATATGCTGAAGCTGTTAAACAAGTGGGTAAGTCTTTTAAAATAAGAGAATGATAACGCATAACAGGCATAGGTTGAGCTATATTTTCAAAGAGGTTTTTGCCTGTATGATGGATAGTATTAATTTTGCCATGTATAGCTATAGGCGCATGTACCAATTTTGCGCCAAAGAATTCACCTAAAGCTTGATGTCCTAAACATACGCCCAAAATAGGCAATTTATCATGAAAATAAGCTATACAATCCATTAAAATGCCTGCATCTTTAGGACGTTTTGGTCCAGGAGATAAAACAATAGCATGCCATACTCCCTTTTTCAAAAAATCTATATCAATGCTATCATTATAATATACTGTACAATTTACACCTAATCGACATAAATAATCATAAAGATTATAAGTAAAAGAGTCGTAATTATCTAATAATAAGATATTCATAAATTACCATTTAAACAGCCGTCTTAAAGTATTCACTACCACGAGGTTGGATTTATGTCTATTTTTGAGAACGGTTGGCAAAAGCGTTTTTTGCAATTGATTGCTAGCTAAATATAATTTCTCTAAAGTATGAATTTTGCCTAAAGATTCGGGCAAAGATAATAGTTGATTATTGCGCAAAGAAAGTACTTTTAATTGTTGTAAATTACCAATATTTTCGGGCAAATCTTCTAAAACATTATCATCTAAAATAAGCATTTCTAAATGCTCTAAATGGGCAATATTATGGGGTAAATGTTCTAAAGCACCATGTTGACAACGTAATATTTTTAGATTTTTCATTTGACCTATAAAACTAGGCAATTGTCGCATAGTAAAATGAATTAAATTTAATTCTTCCAAATGTGGTAAAAGTAAAAGTCCTTTAGGGATTTTGTGTATATATTCTAAAGTAATAGATTTTCTTTTGAGGAGTTGGCTAAGTACTTCATATTTATTGTTAGCATCAATAAACCAACCTGTTTCTTCTGCTACCTCCAACAAACTTTCTATCATGTCGAGCAATTGCTTAAAGTGATGTGCTTTAGCTTGCTCTTCAGCAAGTTTTATATTGGCTAGCTCAGCCGTATAAAAAAGCTGTAATGTGTCATATTGAATATTGTTATTCATAATTAATAAACACCTTTGTATTTAAATTAAGAAGAAGGGTTTATAGGATTTTAATCGTTGCTAGGGGCATTATCATAATCAAAATCTATATTAAAATCTAGCTCTTGGTCTTTGAGTACTGGGGTTACTTTGTTTTGTGAAGGTGTAAACCTTGGTTTTCTAGTTTGTTTATTGAGGTTATCTATATTTTTGTTAATATAAGCAATAAATTCTTGTACAAATGGTCCTATAAAATTTAAAAAAGCAGTACCATAAGCAGGAATAGAAACTATATAAGGATAAAAAGCAGATTCTTTACGCAGTTGTGTACTATCTAAAATAGGACGTGGTTCAGGTAAAACCATAGCATTAGGGAAATAATCCTCTAATTCATCAATACCAAATTCTATAGCTTGAGCTTGTTTGCGTTGGTCTTCGCTTGGAGAGCGATGCACGACGGTTAAGAAGTTCATCAAAACGCTAAAAATAAAAGCGTATTGCGCCATTAAAACAATACTACCTATAGATTGTACGCCCATATTAACATAGCTTGATTGAGCTACATTTAAGGCAAGATTAGATACTAAACGCATGAGCAAAAATATAGTTCCGAAGGTGCCTGCTACAGCCAAAAACGGAATATAAGCCCATTCTGTCACGAAAGTTTCTTTCAATAATTGAGCTACAGTTGGCGTGAAAAGCATAGTAACTACTATAGCTACAATTAGCGAAATAATATATAAAAACACCTTTACAGGTCCATTGACATAACCAAAATAAAGACTCCACAACATAGTGAGTCCAAAAAGTATATCTACTATCAAAGCGTTTTATGAGCGGATTCTTACAGTAATATAAAATATAAAAATTGGATATGCAAGGTACAAAAAATAAATATTCCACTCAAATGACTTGAATGGAATATTTATTTTATTATCTATAAAAGTGGAATATTCAAAAAAGATAAATAAAGCTTAAGATAAAAGCTTTTTAACCATTTCAGAAATAACTTTTCCTTCCGCTCTACCTTGAGCACGTTGGTTAGCTAAAGCCATAACTTTACCCATATCTTTAGCAGAAGTTGCACCAACTTCGGCAATAATACCGCCCAAAATTACTTCTAATTCTTCTGGTGTAAATGGTTTTGGTAAAAATTCGCGCAAAATAGCCATTTCTTCCAATTCAGGCGCTGCTTTTTCTGGCATGCCATTTTGTTGGTACATATTAGCAGATTCTTCGCGTTGTTTTACCATGCGTTGCAAAAGTTTAATCTCTTTTTCTTCAGTGATTGCTTCTCCGCTGCCGTCTGTTTGTAATAATAAAATTTCAGATTTAATAGAGCGAAGTGTGCGTTTGCGTGCTTCGTCTTTTGCTTTCATCGCTTCTTTAAGCGACTCCATAACTTTATCAGCTAAGCTCATGACTGTGTATGCTTGAAAATTATTTTAATAATAAGGTTGTGTACAAATATAATAAAATTGCTGCTTAAAGTGAAATATTATTTTTTTGGGAAAGGGGATATGGCATTTGTTTGTTTTTTGGCTCCTTGCAGGGCTT
>X137_Gaur__coassemble_267_pt1 | contig 9790 bp, 7 predicted proteins | sample X137_Gaur__metabat2_high_PE_006 | metagenome-assembled genome bin X137_Gaur | reverse complement strand
CGTATCAACAAAGTAGCCGTATTAGGCTCTGGTGTAATGGGTAGCGGTATTGCTGCACTTTTTGCCAACATTGGCCTAGAAGTAGTATGCTTGACATCGTACCTTTCGACCTTAAAGAGGAAGAAAAAAACAATAAGGCAGCTCGTAACCGTATTGGTAATGCCGCTTTAGATGCAGCAATCAAAGGTAAAGCACCAGCTAATCCTTTCTATGACAAAGCTTTCGCTAAAAATGTTACTGTAGGTAACCTCGATGACGATATAGCACTTATCGGCGATTGTGATTGGATTATTGAAGTTGTTATTGAACGTTTAGATATCAAAAAACAAATTTTTGATAAAGTTGAACAATATCGTAAGCCAGGTTCTTTAGTTTCTTCTAACACTTCAGGTATTCCTATCCAAATGATGGCTGAAGGCAGAAGCGAAGATTTTAAAAAGAACTTCTGCGGTACGCACTTCTTCAACCCACCAAGATATTTGAAATTATTAGAAATTATCCCTACTCAATACACTGATAAAGCAGTGGTTGATTTCTTTATGGAGTATGGCGATAAATTCTTAGGCAAACGCACAGTTTTATGTAAAGATACACCTGCATTCATCGCTAACCGTGTTGGTGTTTATGCTATGGCAAAAATTTTCCAGTTAACAGAAGAGTTAGGTTTACCTATTGAAGCTGTTGATAAATTAACTGGTTCAGCTATTGGGCGTCCTAATACTGGTACTTTCGGTTTAGGTGACTTAGTTGGTTTAGATACTGCTGAAAAAGTAATCAAAGGTATTGTAGAAAACTGTCCTAATGACGAACAAGCTAAAGCTTTTGCTATTCCAAGTTACTTAAATTTCTTATTAGAAAATAAATTCTTAGGCAATAAGACTAAGAAAGGTTTCTATGAGAAAACAGATAAACGTGATGCTAGCGGTCGTTCTATTAAATTAGGTTTAGACCTTAAAACTTTAGAATATAGAGAGCCTGCTAAGGTTTCTTTCCCTTCTTTAGATGCTGCTAAACAAGTTGAACATTTAGCTGGTAAAATTCGCACATTCTTCAAACACGATGATTTAGGTGCTAAATTAGTAAAAGAATCTTTCTTAGGTCTTTTCGCTTATGTATCTAACCGTGTGCCTGAAATCTCTGATAACCTTTACAGTATCGATGATGCACTTCGTGAAGGTTTCGCATGGCAAGCAGGTCCTTTCCAATACTGGGATATGGTAGGTGTTGAAAAAGGTATTGAATTGGCTGAAGCTGCTGGTCAATCTGTTGCTCAATGGGTAAAAGATATGGTTGCTGCTGGTAATACTACATTCTACAAAGTAGTGAATGGTGTAACTAATTTCTACGATGTTGCTTCTAAATCTTACAAAGCAATCCCTGGTGCTGACCAATATATTGTTTTAGATAATATCCGCGATAACTCTATCGTTTGGTCTAATGCAGATGCTGCATTACATGACTTAGGTGATGGCGTTCTTTGCTTCGAATTCCGCTCTAAAGCTAATACTTTAGGTGAAGGTGTAATCACTGGCTTAAATAAAGCTATTGATATTGCTGAAAGTGGCGCATGGAAAGGTTTAGTAATTGGTAACAATGCTACTAACTTCTCTGTAGGTGCTAACTTGATGATGATTGCTATGATGGCATACGAACAAGATTATGATGAATTAGAATTCTCTATCCGTATGTTCCAAAATACAATGATGCGCGTACGTTACTCTTCTATTCCAGTTGTAGTAGCAACACAAGGTTATGTATTCGGTGGTGGTTGCGAAATGGCAATGCACTCTGATAAAGTAATTGCATCTGCTGAATCTTATATTGGTTTAGTTGAAGTTGGTGTAGGTCTTATCCCTGGTGGTGGTGGTACTAAAGAATTCGCTTTACGTGCTGCTGATTCATTCTTCGAAGGTGACGTTCAAATCCCTACTTTAATCAAACAATTCCAAACAATTGCAACTGCTGGTGTAGCAACTTCTGCTAGCGAAGCATTCAATTTAGGTTACTTACGCAAAGGCGTTGATAAAGTAAGTGTAAACTCTTACCGTACAATTGCTGAAGCTAAACGTGAAGTATTAAACTTAGCGGCGGCTGGTTATGTACAAGCTGCTCCACGCAAAGACATTATGGTTTTAGGTCGTGGCGGTTTAGCGGCTTTATATGCTGCTGCTGAAACTTTACGCTTAGGTAAATATGCTTCAGAACACGATATCAAAATTGCTAAAAAAGTAGCTCATGTACTTTGCGGTGGTGATTTATCTACACCTCAACAAGTAACGGAACAATACTTATTAGATTTAGAGCGTGAAGCATTCTTACAACTTTGCGGTGAGCAAAAAACATTAGAGCGTATTGCGCACATGTTAGAGAAAGGTAAACCATTACGTAACTAATACTATTTTCAAGCTAAGTAAAAATACTGTTTTCAGTACAACATTTTGCCCAATAGTATCAATAGCGTATAAAAATATTTTGGAAAAGGGAGTATGGTGCGCTTGCGCGCTTTGTAAAATAAGCTACTTGCAAGTAGCCCAAAAAAATAAACAAATGCCATAGTCCCTTTCTCAAAAAAACTTTCTCCCCAAGCAATAGTTGCTTATATTTTTTTCGATGAAAAAGAATAGGTAAAAATTGCACAACATCTTTCAATCAATCAATTATCAAAAAATCAATGAGCTAGACCAAGCGTCTAAATCATTCTTATCTATATAACAAAATGGAAGCATATATTGTAGCAGGTTACCGTACAGCGGTAGCAAGAGCAAAACGCGGCGGTTTTCGTTTCTTTCGTTCAGACGATTTAGCTGTTGAAGTAGTAAGAGAGCTTTTAGCTAAAGTGCCTGAAATTAATCCTTCTGAAGTTGATGACGTTATCGTAGGTTGTGCTAACCCAGAAGGGGAGCAAGGTTTACAAATTGGTCGTCAAATTTCTTTACGCGCATTAGGTAAAGATGTACCAGGTATGACAGTAAACCGTTATTGTGCATCTGGTTTAGAAACTATTTCTATTGCTGCTGCTAAAATCCGTGCTGGTTTAGGCGATATTTATGTAGCTGGTGGCGCAGAAAGTATGTCTTTATTACCAATGACTGGTTACAAATTAGCACCTTCTTATAATGTTGCAGCTAATACACCTGATTATGTTGTAGGTATGGGTCTTACTGCTGAAGCAGTAGCTAATAAATTTAATATTTCTCGCGAAGCACAAGATGAGTTTTCTTACAATTCTCATATGAAAGCTGCTGCTGCTTTAGATAAAGGTTTATTCAATGATGAGATTCTTCCTATTAATGTAGAAGAAGTTTATTTTGCAGATGGCAAACGTCAAACTCGTAGCTGGGTAGTAAAAGAAGATGAAGGTGTTCGTCGTGATACTACTATTGCTGGTTTGAATAAATTGAAACCAGCTTTCGCTGCTGGTGGTTCTATTACTGCTGGTAATTCTTCTCAAACTTCTGATGGTGCTGCTTTTGTTTTAGTAGTAAGTGAAGAAATTGTAAAACGCCATAATCTTAAACCGATTGCACGTTTAGTATCTTGTTCTGTAGCTGGTGTAGAACCAATTATTATGGGTATAGGTCCTTGCGCAGCTATTCCAAAAGCTTTAAAACGTGCTAATCTTAGCCTTTCTGATATTAATTTAATTGAGTTGAATGAAGCTTTTGCTGCTCAAGCTTTAGCAGTAATTCAAGAAGCTGGTTTAGACCCTAGCATTGTGAACGTAAATGGTGGTGCTATTGCATTAGGTCACCCACTAGGTTGTACAGGTGCTAAATTATCTATCCAACTTTTCAATGAATTAAAACGTCGTAATCAAAAATACGGTATGGTTACTGCTTGTGTTGGTGGTGGTCAAGGTATTGCTGGTATTTTCGAGATGTTATAATATTGCTGCCTAAATTTAATTTAGCGCACTAATCATATAAAGCCACTATTACGAGTAGAATTACTTGCTAATAGTGGCTTTTTTTTATATCTTTAAAATACCATACTCCCTTTCCCAAAAAAACTTATATTTGCACTGCTTTCAAATAATAGTAGTCTTTCTAAATTATTTTTTTTGAAAAGGGAATATTGCATTTCATTGTTTTTTAAAAGTAATGTATATGACAGATTTACCTAAAATAACGCCTTATTTGGAAAAAATGATAGTGGGATTTGAGTTTGGAGGAGTAGCGGGGCAGCAGTTGATGAATGTTTTAATGCAACTAACTAAGCAAATAAATTTGCCATATTATTATGCTGCACAATGGTTTGAAGATCTATTTTTAACTTATCATCAAACTAGAAGAGCTTATCATAATGTAGCACATTTGCATAATTTTCTGCAATTAGTAGATGTTTATGAAAAGTATTTGATGCGTCCTGATTTATTTCGTTGGGCTATTTTATATCATGATTATATTTATGAAATAGATAATAGAGATAATGAAGCCTTGAGTGCAGCAAAAGCAAAAAGTGTTTTGAAACCATATTTAAAGTCTTATGAAATTGCATATATTCAAACTCTAATTTTAGCTACGCAAGAACATACTTTGCCCACAAGAGCAGATTTATTGCATTTAGAACCAGTCATTATAGATATTTTACTACATGATTTGCCATTTTTTTTAGATTTCGATATGGCGATTTTGGCCAGCCCTAAAGAAATATATCATCAATATACTCAAAATTTATTATTAGAGTATACAACAATTTATCCTTTAGAAATCTATAGAAAAGGAAGACAATTGGTATTAGAAGATTTTTTAACTCGTAAGCATTTATATTATTCGCCTTTGCAAGCAGAATTACAGTCTTTAGCTTGGTGGAATATGCGAAGAGAAATTGACATGATACAATGGAATGTGTCATAAAAAACTGTCTTTTTATATAAAAAAAGATAAAATTCTGCCAATTTGTCGTTTTTTACGGCTTTGGCATAATTTTGATAAGAATAATAGTAACAGCATTTTGCCTTATTTTGGGCGTATAATTTTGAACAAATCTTTACTTAAATAGTGAATTATGGAACATAACGAAAAGCCAATTGACGAATTAAACGAAAATTTGGAGCCTAAAACAGCGCAAGAGGAAATCACTCAGGAAGAAAATAACGAAACTGAACATAATAATGCGTCTGAAGCAGATGAGCAAAACGAAGGTCAGAAAAAAAATAAACGTGGCAATCGTGGCGGTAATGGCAACGGACAAAAAGTCAAAGAATTGGAAGCAAACGTAGAAACTCTCACTAACGAGTTGGCAGAAATGAAAGATAAATATCTTCGTTTATATGCAGAATTCGACAATTATCGTAAACGCACTAGTCGCGAGACTTTAGAATTGCAAAAAGTTGCGGGACAAGGTGTTATTAAATCACTTTTGTCTTCTGTTGACGATTTTGACCGTGCTATTAAAATTGCAGAAATGCCAGATAGCACTGAAATTATACCTGAAGGTATTAAATTAGTTTATGATAAATTAATGCGTGCCTTAGAACAACAAGGTTTATCTGTTATGGAAACTAATGGTGTTGAATTTAATGCAGATTTGCACGAAGCATTAACTAAAATTCCTGCGCCTACAGCAGAAATGAAAGGTAAAATTATTGATACTATTGAGCGTGGTTATATGCTTCAAGATAAAATTATTCGCTTCCCGAAAGTTATAGTAGCCGAATAATTTATAATACACTTTTCAATGTATAGCACAATGGTCTTTTCATGGCTATTGTGCTATAGTTGGTAATAGTTGTTTCAAATACGAAATGGCTATAAATCCATTTAATACAGTCTATAAAGTCAAATATATTTCTCCTAAATATTATGTCAAAAAAACGCGATTATTACGAAGTCCTAGGTGTGAGCAAAAACGCATCTGCTGATGAGTTGAAAAAAGCTTATCGTAAATTAGCAATGCAATATCACCCAGATAGAAATCCTGATGATAAAGAAGCTGAAGAAAAATTTAAAGAAGCAGCTGAAGCTTATGAAGTGTTGAGCAACGACGAGAAAAAAGCAAGATACGATCGTTTTGGGCATGAAGGTATGGCAGGCGCTGGCGGCTTTGGTGGCGGCGGTTTCTCTTCTATGGATGATATTTTCTCTCAATTTGGAGATATTTTCAGTGGCTTTGGTTTTGGCGGATTTGGTGGTCAAGGCGGTGGTCAACGTGGTCCTCAAGGTGGTCAACGTGGTAGCAATTTGCGTATTAAAGTTGAGATGACTTTAGAGGAAATAGAAAAAGGCGCAACTAAGACTATTAAAGTTAAAAAATATAATACTTGTAATACTTGCTCTGGTTCAGGTGCTAAAGATAAAAACTCTGTAGCAACTTGTTCTACTTGTTCTGGTTCAGGTTATGTACGTCGTGTACAAAATACTTTCCTCGGTCAAATGCAAAGTACTGTAGCTTGTCCTACTTGTTCTGGTACAGGCAAAACGATTAAACATGCTTGCGGTTCTTGTAAAGGTGAAGGTCGTACTTATGGCGATGATACTATTAATTTAGATATTCCTGCTGGTGTAGCTGAAGGTATGCAATTATCTTTGAGCGGTAAAGGTAATGCAGGTATGAATGGTGGCGGTGCTGGCGATTTATTAATCAATATAGTAGAAAAACCACACGAAATTTTCCGTCGTGAAGGCAATAATATTTGGTACGATTTATCTATCAATTTTGCTGAAGCAGTTTTAGGTACAAGCAAAGAAGTACCTACACTTTCTTCTAAAGTGAAAGTAAGTATTCCTGCTGGTACAGAACCGGGTAAAATTTTCAAATTGCGCGGTAAAGGCGTACCTTCATTGCAAGGTTATGAAACTGGCGATCAATTAATTCAAGTCACTATTCATGTACCAAAAGAAAGTGAATTAACGGCTGAAGAACGTAAGTTTATGGAAAAAGTAATGACTTCACCTAGTTTTACGCCAAAGCATAGTTCTGCCCAAAAAGATGGTAAAGGTTTTTTCAATAAAATGAAAGATTTCTTTTCTTAATTTTTGGTATTTTTGCTTTAACTAAAATTTAGAATATATTATTTTTTGGGAAAGGGAGTATTGCTTTTTTTCTTAAAAAATAAAAAAGAGCTTATATCTTATAAAAGATATAGGCTCTTTTTTTTGAGTAACAAATCGTAAAATTGACTTATATTATAAATGTGAAATATTGATTTTATACACAGGATAATCTATAGCTGAAATATCTCCTTTTTCATGAATTTTAGAATTGGTAAAATATAAATATTCACCATAAATACTAAAACTATCTGCCCAACCAACTATTGGATTTTGCACTAAAGTTTTAATTTCTTTATTAGGGGTAAGATAATGTATAGCACTGTTTTCTAAATCTGCAAAAAAGAGATTTCCTTTGTTATCAAAAACCATACCATCAGGTGCAGCAGTTTTGGCAATAAGTTTTACATTTTTAGCAATTTGTGCTGTATCTTCTAATAATAAATTTTGGCTTGATATAGCATATAAATTATGCCCAGTAAGTGCATGGAAATAGACTATTTTGTTTTTGCTATCGAAAGCAATGCCATCGCTATGTACAGTGTTTTTCCAAATATTGCCAGCAATGTTTAAATGATTTTTTTCAGCTTTTGTGCTAGGATGTTGCTCTAAAACTCTTTTGCTTTTGCGATTTTTTAAATCATAAATAATCAGTGCAGGTTCATTAGAATCTGTCATAATAATAATTTGATTTTCTTTGTCAATACGCAAGTCATTAACATAAGAATTCAATGCAAAACTCCCTTCCTCCAAAATTAAAATATCTTCTAATGTATTGCTTTGCAAATCGAAAACAAAAATACGTGGTGCATCTATAATGCCTTGCCAAAAAGCATTGCGTGTATCAAGTATATATAATTTGTTTTCGAAAGCATAAACAGATTGCACTCCTAGAAATAAATTACTTTTATCTAAAGTCGTATCTAAATTTTCTAAGTCTGTTTTATTGAGTTGTAAGCTATTCCAATCTGCATTAGGATAGGGTTTATGGCTACCATCTTTTAGTATTTCTACTACGGAATTTTCTATGCCATCATTCCATCTCGGAAAATTAACAAAAGTACGTCCTGTAGCAGCATCTACAGTAATTCCCGTTACTTGTTGTCCTTTAAAACTAGTGATTAATTCAATAGTATTATTTTGAATGGTAGTTTCTGTTTTACTTGGTGTTGAGCAAGCGCTAAATGCTAATAAAGCAATGCCCATTAGCGATTTGAATTGGAACATAATATGAAGAATTTGACTCATAAAAAAAGACTTTAAGCGTACAAAAATACAACTTAAAGCCTTAAAAATATGCATTATAAAATAGGATTATTTAATCCCTAAAATTTTAATTTCTACACGCTGATTTTTTTCTCTACCTGCTGGTGTAGCATCGCTATCAATAGGTTTGCGTTTGCCATAACCTTTAGCTTGAATTTGCCAATTGGGTAAGCCTTTATTGATTAAAAAATCTGCTACTTTTTGTGCTCTTTCAGTAGAAAGTCTATCGCAATATTCATGCGTAGGCAAACCATTTGTATGACCTCCAATTTCTACAGTAATATTAGGATTATTTTTCAAGAAAGTAAATAATTCCATTAAAGCATTTTCAGATACTTTGGTTACATTACTAGAATCGGCTGCAAAATACAAATTAGATAATCTAAAAATATCACCAACTTTCAATTCTTGAGTTTTAATATTGCTACTAAAATTCACACGTTCTTCTTTTTGTACACTTGGTGCAGGAGTAGGTTTGCTAATAGGCGTATCTACTTTAGTTACAACTGGAGTGTTGTTTGTTGGTGTAGTAGGATTAGGTTTACTTGGCGTAGTGGTAACAGGTTTATCTGCTACAACAGGTTCTTCTAGTTGTAAGTTACAAGGTGTAAGTGGCGATAAATTATCTATCATTACATTACCATTGTAAGGGAATAAAGTAGGCGTTTTATAATAAGCTTCTATAATGATATAATTGTAATCATTAGAAGGTTTGAATTGTAGTTTGTATGTTTGCCATTCAGAACTTTCTATAAGTTCAGAAACAGCTAAAAGTTCACTTCTTTCTCCAGCAGTAACACCGCCAAAAATACGTACAGTGACCGCTTTATTGAAGTTGACAGTTTTCATTTGATTATGCTTTGTCGCACTTTCATAAATTTCAGAACGAGTGGCTACAAAAGAAAAATCATAACATTGGTCTTTCTTCATAGGTTTACTTAGCTTTTGCCCAACAGACTCCCATGTATTGTGGTCGCGTGTTACCAAACCTATATAAGTATTGCCATGAAATGCTGCTTTAGTTACTCTAAAACCTCCATAAGGTTGTACATCAGGTGGTGTTTCAGAAACAGGGCCATAATCTAACCAACCTGTAGGCGCTCTACCTGCTATAGGCATATCTTCAAAAGAGGGATTATCTAAATGAATAATATCAGCTGGTTTTTGAGCTAATATAGGCTTGGCATAAGTAGCAATTGCTAATAAACACAAAGCAACTAAGGAATTCTTCATATCTTAAAAGTAATGAATTTAAACTATACTAAAGTAGCATGGAGGATTGAAAGTAATAAAATCAAAAAGCTATAACGCTTTTTAGACTTGAACTATTATAATGAGGTTTATTTTAAGGCTTTTTTAACCTGTCTAAAACAACTCTATCTTTAAATCTATAACAATGTCTGAGCTTGCTTGTTGTAACCTCATTTTTTTTCTCGAAAACAAAAATAAAAAACTTCTCCATTAAATTAATCATCTTATACATGAAAGAGTTATCTTTCTAAGTTAAAATAGACATTTAATTTATATATAAA
>X137_Gaur__coassemble_260_pt1 | contig 10204 bp, 7 predicted proteins | sample X137_Gaur__metabat2_high_PE_006 | metagenome-assembled genome bin X137_Gaur | reverse complement strand
GAGTTATGTGTAGAAGATATTATAGATAATATAATCAATTATGCTGATACTTATTATTTTAAAAATGAGATATTTGACATTAATGACATAGAATTATTACACAAGGCAGATTTAGAAATTATTTTTAAATTAATACCTTCTGATATACAAGATGTTGGTATTTTAAAGATTTATGATAAATATATGCCTATGGTAGCAAAATCTTTATCTATGGACGGAAGTAGCAATAATAATGATATAGCTATAATTGGACGTAATCTATCTAAGAATCTTGCTAGTTTTATTTTAAATAGAAAGATTGAAGCAATAGACTTCTATTTACAACCAATTGTTGATTCATTCTCTATAACATTTAGTACCTCTATGTTCATTAAGTATCTAATAGATGAACAAGCTTTTAATCCCAAGCAAGGACAGTTTTGGAAGGTATGGCAAATATTATATCAAAAAATTAAATATTTTTCATTAAATAATCCTATGAATAGCTACTCAAAAGATATAATAATTACTTATTTTCTTGCTTTAGATGGATGGGAACCTAATATAAGAGAATGGCATAGTTTGAAAAAAGAAAATTTATGGCTTTATAAGGATGCTTCTATCGATATGGGAAGTAATCCTTATGTTTTATATAGTATTAGTAGAGTACTAAATACTATAGGTTCAAATTTTATCAATGAAGGTATTAATTGGATTTATAATATAATATTAAAAAATCCTTCTTTGCAACTTGGAGAAATAGAATATAATACAAAGTATTATATAGAAGAATTATTAAAAAAGATTATAAAACCTAATTCTACAGCAATTAAGCAAGATTATAAGCTTAGGGAAAAATTGTTAGTAGTATTAGATTTTATGATTGATAAGATGTCAGATAAGGCTTCTATATTAAGAGATAGTATTATTTAGTTTATTTGTAGAAAGTTTAAAATAATAAAACCGTATAGGGTATAATGTTGCCTTGTACGGTTTTTTGTATATGGAAATATAATAGTATTTATTGGGAGGTAGATATTTGGTTGAAATATGGTATTTCTTATAAGCATCGCTTCGACTCCGCTCAGCGACCGTACATGTTGTTTTAATTATTGGCATAATGCAAGGAGTAGAAATAAAGAAAGCGCGTAAGCGCACCGAACTCCCTTTTCAAAAAAATAAAAATATAGTAAGAATTATATATAATAGTAAAAGGAAAGACTTCAAATGTGAAATCTTTCCTTTTATATATAAGTTGCTCAAAAAAGATAAACGAGCGAAATTGATTTTTCCAAAGTATTATATAAACTAACAAATAAACAATTCTAAGAAAATAATAGAAACTTGGATTTATTGTTTTTATTATATGATTGGTTGCTCCTTTTTTGTGCGAACTTGTATTTATACAACCATTTTAAGCTATGAAAAAGTTCATTATAGCCTTAAAAAAGTAAAATATAAAGTTTATTCTGGTTGATTTAACCATGCAGCACGCATTTTCAATTGTTCAGGAGTAGGATTTTCCATAGCTTTGAAAATATGTTTTTGCATGATTTTAACTTTAGATAAAGTAGTTTTGAGGGTAATGTCTTGATAAGTACCATCTTCTTGAGGACGTTTTACCACTACAGTTAATTCATCGCCTTCTTTAGCTGTTTGTTCATAATTACCTAAAACATTATTGAGCGCTTGCATAGTTAATTCTTGACCATTCCACATATGTAAAATGTCTTTAGCTTTGAAGCCTAATTTTTGACCAAAAGCATCAATAACATTATCAGATTTAATTTCTAATTTACCTAATTGGCTATTGAAAGATAAACCTCTTTGTAAATCTTTTAAACCGAATAAAGAAAGTTCTTCTACAGTACCTTCTTCTAAATACTCGATGCCAACAGCTTGCAATAAATCCTTATAAGGAATAGGTTGTGTGCCAGCAACATGTGCTAATAAAAAGCTTTTTGCTTCGCTTTGACCACTAACGGCTAAAATTTCATCGAAAAGCTCTAAATCTTTAAAAGGCTTTTCAATGCCATATCTTTTAGCTAAATCTTGCATAAGATTTTGAACACCATATTTACCATTAGAGTTGATTCTAAGAGTTAAATCTAAGCCCATACTAATTAATGCACCTTTTAGATAAACATTATAGTATTGAGATTTGTATTTATCGAGGCAGAATTTAGAAATTTCAGTAAAAGGTACATCATCATTAAAAGACTTAGATACTCTTAACTTCTGTGACATAGTTTGTAAAAACTGTTCTAAAGTAGTAAGCTTTTGAGTAGCTTGTACGTGATGTGCAGAATATTCCGTTAAACCTTCATACATCCATAAATGTTCTGACATTTTAGGATTGAAGAAATCGAAATAATGAATTTCTTCAGAGTGTATGAATAAAGGCGTAATAATATGGAAAAATTCGTGCGCTGCTACATCTCTAACCATTTTTCCAATGGCATCTGTTTCGCCTTCAAATAGGGCATAGAAAGAAGAATAAGAATGTTCTAAAGCACCAGCAGAACCAGATAAATATTCTTGATTTTGCTGATTTAGGAAAAGTAAAAAGGCATATCTATCTACAGGCAAAGAATCGCCTAAATAAGCAAATTGTGCTTGTAAAATTGGTTCAATATGCGTTTGTAAAGCTTTAGAAGTAACAGCACCAGTAGGCGAGTAAGTTTGTATAAGTACATTAGTATTGCCAACTTTAATATTTACTGTATCAGGTTTGGCAAACATAATTGGCGCATCTACTAATTCATGATAAGTTTTAGCATAGAAAATATCTGTAGTGTTATCGCCACCAGTGCGAATGAGCGAAGTGCCACCGAAAAGTGTTTCAGGGCGTTTGACTTCAATGTGTAAAGGCTGGCGATCATGTTCTAAGAAATAACCAAAAACGCCATGGTTGTTGAAAACAAAAACTTGATTTTCTGCATCAAAATTCGTTCCAGCAGGCTCGAAAATAATATTAGATTGTTTTGTATCCCAAGTATCTTCTACAGTGTAAACAATTTTATCTAATTTTTTTGCTTTAGAAATTTCCCAAGAAAGTCCATCTTTGCTTCTTTTAGCTGTAAGTTCTTTACCTTTGGCATCAAAAGCTTTCAAATCAATAACAAAACGGCTGAAATCATAAACAGCATAAGTACCAGGTACCATTTTAGGTAAAGCAAAAGTTACTTTACTTTTATCGAATTGAGGCGTTTTGAGCGTAACGGTGAGTATATCATTTTCTACAGCATTTAAATCTACAGTATAATGATAATCTGTAGGTTGAATGTTTTGTGCTTGAAGATTATTGGCTTGCAATGCTACTAAAGCAGCTAGAGAAAGCAAGGATTTAGCGAGAAATTTTTTCATGTTGTGTTTTAGTACAAAAAAGTAATAAATTTTAAATAACCATATATTATATTGTAGCTTGCTTATTAAATTATAACTAACGAAATAAGCTTTTACGACATTTGGAATCAAAAGTATTATTTTTTTTTGCAAAAACAGTTTAATTTCTATAAGCAATTGAAATATTTCGACAAAAAATTGTATTATATAGGAAATTATTAAGTTCTTTTTTCTTTTGAAAAGGGAGTATGGCAAAAATCTATTGAAAAGCCCTTTTAGAGCCTAAAATACTTTTTGCTAAATCTAATTTTAAACATCAATTTTACTACTTTATTTTTATTTATAAGTTATATTTGTTTCGGATTGGTTTTGTATACCTTTACAAAAAAAAAAACGACGAAAATGACGAAGTATATCTTTGTAACAGGTGGAGTAAGTTCTTCTTTAGGTAAGGGCATAATAGCGGCTTCTTTAGCTAAACTATTGCAAGCACGTGGTCTTACAGTGACTATTCAAAAATTTGACCCTTATATAAATATAGATCCAGGTACATTAAATCCTTATGAGCATGGCGAATGTTTCGTAACAGATGATGGTGCAGAAACAGATTTAGACTTGGGGCATTATGAAAGATTCTTAAATATAAGAACTTCAAAGAAAAATAATGTGACTACAGGTCGCATTTATCAAACTGTTATTCAAAACGAAAGAGCAGGCGTTTATCTAGGTAAAACAGTGCAAGTAGTGCCGCATATTACCGATGAAATTAAAGCACGTATAGTAGCACTAGCAGGCGAATATGATGTAATTATTACAGAAATAGGCGGTACAGTAGGCGATATAGAATCTTTACCATTTATAGAAGCTATAAGACAAGTGCGTTGGGATGTAGGAAGAGATAATTGCTTAAATTTACATTTAACTTTAATTCCTTATCTTAAAGCAGCTAAAGAATTGAAAACTAAACCAACACAACATTCAGTAAAAGAAATGTTGAGCTTTGGTTTGCAGCCCGATATATTAGTATGTCGTACAGAGCATCCATTGGATATGAATATTAAGCGTAAATTAGCTTTATTCTGCAATGTAGAAGCTTCTGCTGTAATAGAATCTATAGATGCAGACACTATTTATGATGTGCCTTTGTTGATGTGGAAAGAAAAATTAGATGCTTTAGTAATTTCCAAATTAAGATTACCAGATAAAAGTGAGCCTAATTTAGATAAATGGAAATCATTCTTAGGTAAACTTAAAAATCCTATGCATGAAGTCCGCATAGGGCTAATTGGTAAATATATAGAATTGCAAGATGCTTATAAATCTATTTTAGAAGCTTTTGTACATGCAGGTGTAGCCAATGAAACGAAAGTAAAAGTAATTCCTATACAATCTTCAGCATTAACGCCTGATAATATAGCTAATACTTTACAAAGTATGCATGGTATATTAGTTGCACCTGGTTTTGGAGAGCGTGGTATGGAAGGTAAAATTGCCGCTGTAGAGTATGCTCGCAATAATAAAATACCTTTCTTTGGCATTTGTTTGGGTATGCAATGTGCAGTAATAGAATATGCTAGAAATGTATTGGGTTTTGAAAATGCAAATACTACAGAATCTAATCCAAATACACCTTATCCAGTTATTGATATGATGGATGAGCAAAAGAATATGGAGCAAAAAGGTGGTACTATGCGTTTGGGGGCATATCCTTGTCGCTTGAAAGCCGATTCTACAGCAGCTAAAGCTTATCAAACATTAGATATAAGCGAGCGTCATCGTCATCGTTTTGAATTGAATAATCTTTATAGAGAAGATTTTATAAAAGGTGGATTGGAAATAGTAGGTACAAATCCTGAAACAGATTTAGTAGAAATTGTAGAAGTAAAAGACCATCCTTGGTTTGTTGGAGTTCAATTCCATCCTGAATACAAAAGTACAGTAGAAAATCCGCATCCTTTATTTGTAAGTTTTATTGCAGCAGCATTAAAAGAAGCAAAGTAAAATTATAGATATGGCTTGTCTTTCCCTCTAAAAGATGATATATTAAAGCTATATAGAAATACAATATTAAATTAAATCACTGAATTATCTCTTAGAATTCTGGCTATGAAAATCTTATCTGTTGAGCAAACGCGTCAAATAGATGCTGCTACTATAGCAGAATACGGCATGCGTCCTTTAGAATTAATGGAAAGGGCAAGCCTAAGCTTTGTAAATTGGTTTGAATCAGTCTTATTTTCGGATAAATATCCGCAAGTGCATATTTTCTGTGGTTCGGGAAATAATGGGGGAGATGGTTTAGCTATTGCACGTTTATTGACAGAAAGAGGCTATGATGTAAGTGTTAGCATTATTGATAAAGTTGGAAAGTCTACAGTAGAGTTTTTAGCGAATAAAGCCGCCTTAGATACTTATCATATTCCAATAAATGTAGTAAAGCAAATAGAAGATATGCCTGTATTGCATGCCAATACAGTAATAATAGATGCTATACTGGGCAGTGGCTTGAATAGAGCTATAGAAGAAGGTTTGTTGTATGATGTGATTTATCAAATTAATGTTATGCCAAATTTGGTAGTAGCAGTAGATTGCCCTACAGGTTTGTTTTCGGATGCGCCAACTACAGGCATAGCTGTACAAGCAGCTTATACTTGTGCTTTTGAGTATCCAAAACTTTCTTTTTTATTTCCAGAAAGTTATCAATATGTAGGGGATTTTGTTGTGCTACCTATAGGGTTGAGCGAAACATATAAGCAAAAATCACAAACTTGCAATTATTATATTACGCCTGAAGTAATAAGTTCTTTCTTCAAATTGCGTCAAAAGTTTGCTCATAAAGGTGTATTTGGTCATGCTTTACTTATAGTAGGATCTTATGGTAAAATGGGGGCAGCTATTTTAGCGACAAAAGCTTGTTTGCGTACAGGTGCAGGTTTAGTAACTTCGCATGTGCCTATTTGTGGCTATGATATTATGCAAACTTCAGTACCTGAGGCTATGGTTTCTTTAGATGAAGATGAGCATATTTTTAGTCGTATTTACGATGTACAGAAATATACTACAGTGGCTTTAGGTTGCGGTTTGAGTACAAAGAATAAAACTAGAAATGCCGTTTGTTATGTATTAAAACATTTGACAGTGCCAGTGGTATTGGATGCAGATGCTTTAAATATATTGGGACAAAGTCCAGATTGGTTTGAGTTTATTCCTAAAGAAAGTATTCTAACCCCTCATCCTAAAGAATTTGAACGTATGTTTGGTGCAACAGATTCTAATTGGGAACGTTTTCATTTATTGAAAGCCAAAGCTAAAGAATTGGGCGTATATATTATCTTGAAAGGGGCAAATACTTGTGTTGCTACACCAAATGGCGATTGTTATTTTAATTCAACGGGCAATCCTGGTATGGGCACAGCAGGTAGTGGTGATGTATTGACAGGTATATTGGCTGCTTTATTATCGCAACATTATACGCCTTTAGAGGCTTGTCTTTTAGGGGTTTATTTGCATGGTTTGGCTGGCGATGTAGGTTTGGAAAAACAAAGTCAAGAATCCCTTACAGCAGGTGATATTATAGAAAACTTGGGGGCAGCCTTCAAGCATATTTATGCTAGTTTGTAAAATAGCCTTATCTATATAAAAAATAAAAGTCCTGTAGTGCTAAAAATGCGCTACGGGACTTTTTTGATAAACAAAAGCCATACTCCCTTTCTCAAAAAAAGAAAATAGACTTAAAGTATTATAGTGAAAATGACTTATTCATCATAACCAAAGTTGCGTAAAGAAATTTCATCATCTCTCCAGTTTTCACGGATTTTAACAATCAGCTCTAAGAAAACTTTTTTCTCTAAAAAGGCTTCAATACCTTCACGAGAAGCTATACCTAATTGCTTAATTGCTTTGCCGCCCTTGCCAATAAGAATATGTTTTTGACTTTGGCGAGATGCTAAAATATAAGCATAAATACGCACTAAATTCTTTTCTTCATCTTCTTTAAAAGTATGAACCATTACTTCGCAAGAATAAGGAATTTCTTGATGGTAAAGTTCTAAAATCTTTTCACGAATGATTTCAGAAACGAAGAAACGCTCAGGTCTATCCGTAAATTGGTCTTTAGGATAGAAAGCAGGATGCGCAGGCATTTCAGCAATAATATCATTCAATAAAGCTTCAGTATTTTGCTTGTGAAGGGCAGAAATAAAGAAAACTTTATCAAATTCGTAGAAATTCATCCACTTGGCTTTTAAATCTTCTAATTGCTCAGGCGTACGCAAATCAGCCTTATTTAATAATAAGAAAACAGGCGTATTATTCTTTTGCAATTTTTCTAAAAGCGCAGGGCTATATTGTTCAAATGGTTCAGTACTATCGATTACTAATAATAATAAATCGCCATCTTGGAAAGAAGTATCCACGAAATTATTCATGCGTTCTTGCATTTTATAATGTGGTTCTTCAATATAACCAGGCGTATCAGAGAAAACAACTTGATAATTATCGTCGCTCAAAATACCAATAATACGATGGCGTGTAGTTTGTGGCTTATTGGTAATAATAGACATTCTTTCGCCCACTAAAGCATTCATTAAAGTAGATTTGCCTACATTGGGTTGCCCAATAATGTTTACAAAACCTGCTTTATGTCCTTCTGCCTCAGCTTGAGCAATCCATTCGCTATTGGTATCGATTTCAGTGTCCTGTTCTTCATCCCACAAATCATCAGGTTGCAATTCTGGGATAAATTTAGGTTCTAAATCTTGATTATCGTCTTTCGGTAAGTTTAATTCGTCCATGTTGGCTATAATATAATTTAATTTGCTTGACGCAAAATTAGGCTTTTGAATTGGTATATTTCACTTTTATAAGGAAATTTTTTGGGAAAGGGAGTATGGTATTTGTTTTTTTCATAAGCTCCTTACTTTATACAAATGCGTTTTTGTATAGAATTGTTCTATATTATTGCTAAAAGTATAGCTAAGCTGCTGAAAGTTGGCGCAATAGCTTGGTATTTTATATTTTTGCTTATATATATAGATTTTTTTATACAGAAAAATGTTTGTATATTTGTATGTACAAATTTTTAAATATACTACAAGCCCATATTCAAAAATAATAAGTGATTATTCATTATGCGTTTAGAAGAGGAAATAAAATCGAGTAGATTCGATAGCGAATTACATAAAGCACAAGTAAATATATTGTTTTCGGCAGCTTGGTTGAAGCATATGGCTTTACAAGTGTTTAAACAATATCAATTGACCCAAGAGCAATTTAATGTATTGCGCATTTTGAGAGGACAATATCCTAAACCTATTTGTATGATGGATATAGCGTCTCGTATGATAGAGCGCAATTCAAATGTAACACGTATAGTTGAAAAACTATTAACTAAAGAATTGGCAGAACGCTTAAAATCAGAACACGATAAAAGAGAAGTACGTATAGCCATTACTACTAGCGGCTTAGCGCTATTGGATGCATTAGATAAAGATATGCATAAAGCGCATCAAGGTAATTTGACAGAGGAAGAAGCACAATTACTCAATTCATTGCTTGATAAAATGCGTGATTTGAATAATGAAAATGTGCATGAAATTAATTTATTATCGGGTAGCGATAATAGTACAAAAGCAGCTGAATAGTTGGGCAAATATTTTTTTAAAAAAAAGAAAAATGCCATACTCCCTTTCTCAAAAAAAACTTAATCTTCTAAATCTAAAAAGTCAATATTTCTGCGTAAACCTGCATATTTAGTTCTTTTTACAGCAGAGCCTTTGAAGAGTTTTTGAAAGGTTTTTTCTTCTAAATCAATCCAATCTTTTTTGCTCATGTCTAGTAAGTCTTCATGTGGTAAGAATTGTTCTTCTTGATGAGGCTTACTAAATCTATTCCATGGGCAAACAGCTTGGCAAACATCGCAGCCAAACATCCAACCTTGCATTTGATTTTTATATTCGTTAGGAATAGCATCTTTCAACTCTATAGTTAAATAAGAAATACAACGGCTACTATCTAAAAGGTAGCCTTTTTCGCTTATAGCCTTAGTAGGGCAAGCATCAATACAACGGGTGCAAGTGCCACAAAAGTCCTTAATAGGACCATCATATACAAATTCTTGATTGAGCACTAAAGCAGCGAGAAAGAAAAAAGAGCCATTTCCTTTATTAATAATAAGCGTATGTTTGCCTTGCCAACCCAAACCCGAACGTTTAGCCCAAGCTCTTTCCATAACGGGAGCAGAATCAACAAAACCTCTACCTATAATAGGATTATCTTTACCAAATTTCTCTTGCATTTCTACTAAAAGTGTATTGAGTTTGGCACGAATAATATCGTGATAATCTTTACCATAAGCATACATAGAAATTTTGGGTGCTTGTGGGTCTGTTTGTATATTAGGATTATAGTAATTGTACATTAAAGTAACAATACTTTGCGCACCTTCTACCAAAAGACGAGGGTCTATGCGTTTTTCAAAGTGGTTTTCCATATAACTCATATTGCCATGGTAACCTTTATTGAGCCAAGCTTCTAATTGTTTGGCTTCTTGAGTTAATTCTGTTGCTTGTGCTATAGATACAAAACTAAAGCCCATTTCTAAAGCCCTTTGTTTGAGCCAATGGGTGCGTTGTATTTTATCTTCCATGTAAAATTAGTCTTTGCTATTGTGATTTGGAGCGCAAAACTAGCAAATATAAAGCATTTTATGCTTAAAAAAAAGCCTTTAATCTAAATAAAAACACAAATATAAAAGTCTATAAAATCAGTTAAGGTTTTTTTAGAAAGGTTTGGTTTTTAATGTTTAAAAGTCGTATATTGATGCGATAAATACTATTTTCCGTGTAGAAGTATAGTATTTATTAGAAATAATACTTTATCT
>X137_Gaur__coassemble_259_pt1 | contig 10230 bp, 7 predicted proteins | sample X137_Gaur__metabat2_high_PE_006 | metagenome-assembled genome bin X137_Gaur | reverse complement strand
TTATCACATTATAATAATATCTTTACTTTACCATATCCCTAAATTAACCAAACAAAAACAATAAGAATAAACAAAAACAGAAAAAATATTTCTTTTTTTTGTTTTATTACCAACTAATATTAATTCTCATACCGTTATTTATTATTATACAGTAAAATCGTCTTTTATATAAGATGACCCAAAAAGGATTAATATTAAGAACTTAAATATAGACAGTCTATGCGTTACACTCCACATAGTACAGATCAAGAGCTTATTGAAGGTTGCAGAAATGCAGATCGATTAGCTCAAAAATGCTTATATGATAGATATGCAGGCAAAATGTATGGTATAGCATTGCGTTATACTAAACATCAAGAAGAGGCCATTGAAATTCTCAATAATGCATTTTTAAAAGTATTTACTTCTTTGCAGAAGTATGAAGACCAAAATAATTTAGGTGGTTGGATTGCAAAGATTGTTTTTAATACTGCTATAGATTATGTACGCCAACACGTTAAATATAAAAAAGTAATGGAGTTTGATGTACAGACAGAAACACCTATTCAGAATAATGCACTAAATCAATTACAAACTGAAGACATTTATGCCCTTATTCAGCAATTACCTGCTGCTAGTCGTGCTGTATTTTCTCTTTATGTAATTGATGGTTACAAACACAAAGAAGTAGCTGATATTTTAGGCATTACTGAAGGAACTTCAAAATGGCATTTGTCTTATGCTAGACAAGAACTTCAAAAAATGTTGGATCAACAACAAAAAAAGGAAAAAGATGTTGTTAGTTCTTATAAATTAAGACTAGCTTAATTTAAATTATACTTTACATTTTTAGTCCATACTTTACAATTCTTTCACGCTATACAACATATATGCACAATTCTAACGAGCACAAGGAAGAAACTCCTTTATGGCTACAACAGCTGTTAGATAAAGAGCAAGAACTTTTTGTGCCATTTTCTGCATGGGATGATATGGAAATGCGTTTGAATACAGTTTTCGGTGAGCAAGAGAAAATCAATATGGAAAAACTCTTTCCCTTACCGCCCAATGCAGCTTTGCAAATGGAATATAAACTTGATATTCATTATGCTCAACAATTTGATAAGAATATAGCAGAAAAAATACAAGGAGAGAATATTGCCTTACCTAATCATGCTTGGGGGCTGATGAATGACATGCTCAATCAACAGACTGGTGAAAATATAGAAAGCATGCCCAATTTGGATGCTTCTACAGCTTTACCTACCAATGCTTGGAGTTTAATGGAAGCAGCTTTAGAAGCGCAATTATTGGAAGAAGCTCAAGATGATATTTTGAATATGCCTTTCGAACCGCAATGGAATCCTAGCGAAGAAATTGCTTTACCAAATTCGGCATGGGCAGCTATGGAAAGCAAACTTAATGAACATGCACATGAAGATTTTGAAGACTTATTGCGCGAAAAAATCTTATTGAATGAATCCTTTGATTTGCCTACTACAGCATGGGAGCAAATGTCTAATAATTTAGATATACACCAAGCCGATAAGGAAAAGAAAAAGCGCTTTATTATTTTTGCTTTATTTACTTTATTATTGGGTAGTTCATTGGCAACAGGTGCTTACTATTGGTGGAAAAATCAAAACCATACACCACTTACAAATCCTGCGCCACAACCTAATTTGGCTGCTCATCAAGCTCAAGCAAATACAGCTTCATCAGCAATAGCACAAGCACAAAATCATAGTGCAAATATATCGCAGCTGCCTTCTTCTAATGCTAAAAATCCGCTACATTTCGAACAAAATTCTACACCTATTATTTCCAATACAGCCAATCAAAGTGCAAAACAAAATTTGCATCAAGTTGCTCACAATAATACTATTGCTTCATCTAAAAATACAACATCTCAGCATAGCAATTTCTCTAATTCGCAATGGGATAAAAAAACAACTAACACTATACAAAATTCAGAAAATAATGCTGCTCAAAATAGCATATACAATCAAGCATTAGCACAAGAAAATAATGCATTTTTGAAAGAAGATTTTTTTGAAGAAGGGAGTATGGCATTAGTTGATTTTTCAGTGATGAACTTGACGGAAAATTCAAGCCATTTTCCTATGCCAGAATCAGACCATATAGCTAATCAATCTCAACCATTTGAAGATTTGCATCATCATAACATAGCAGAAAAAAATAAGACTATGCAAAATAATGAAGAAGCTATGCAAGCAGATCATATTGTTGCTATTGAAAATACTATTTTCTCAGAACAAGAAATTATCGAAAATATGCTTGCACAAATCCAAGCTATACAAGAAGAAAATAGTATAATATTAGCTGATGATAAAAACAAGACAATAGCTATTATTGATAGTTTTGCATTAGATAAAACTACTACTAAAACAGCTACTAAAAATAGCCCATGGAAATTCTTTGCTCAAGGTGGTTTTTCCAATAAATGGTTATCTGCTAGCAATAAAATTTCTAGTAGTTTAAATATTGGTTTGGGTGCAAGTTATGCCATAGATAAGAAAAATAAAATTACTATAGCTATTCAAGCTAAACAGCTTTATGCTAATGGTGGTTTCTTAGGTTTCCAAGGTGGTCAAGATGCGCCTAGTTTATCGAGTATTCAAAGTGCACGACGCAATGAATTTATACAAACTATTGAAGGCAATGCTTTAGCTTTAGAAAATAAAGATCAAATTTATGCTTTAAAAAATATTAGTATTATAGAATTACCTATTACTTATCAAAAAGCACTTTCTAATAGAATTGGCTTAGAAGTTGGTATGCGTTTTTCTGCTAATATTGCTGCACATGCTAAACGTTTAGAGGACAATAACTATACACAAAATCCTCTAAATTTGAAACGTTATGACATGGGTATTAAAGCTTTAAATTTAGGTTTTTTGGCGGGCATAGAATTTAAAGTAAATAATAAAATCACTTTAATTTGTCGCTACTCTACCAATATTTCTAATGCCTTAAATTTGTATAAAAACAATCATAAAATATACACTGTACGTGGCAATCATTTGCCAGAACAAGGTCAGCAATATATGGTATTGGCACATGCTACTTATAATACAGGTGCTATAATATTGCAAGCGCCGCAACGCTTAATCGATAGTGATTTATTAATTGCTATGCGATATTACTTTTAGCTCAATTTTGTATATAAAAAAACGCTAAATCTTCTATTTTAGAGATTTAGCGTTTTTTATTTTTATGAAAAAAGAAATGCCTTATTCCCTTTCCAAAAAAAATATTATAATTTAACTAATTGACCATAAGAATCAGGACGTAAATCGCGGTAGAATTGCCATGTTTTGCGTACTTCATCTATCATATCTAAGTCGAATTCTGCTACTAAAAGTTCGTCTTTATCTTCACTAGCTTGAGCAAAGATTTGACCACGAGGATCTACGAAATAAGAAGTACCATAAAACTCGCCAATATTCCAAGGTTGTTCTACACCAACACGGTTAATACAACCCATAAAATAGCCATTTGCTGCTGCATGTGCAGGTTGTTCTAATTTCCACAAATATTGAGATAAACCTTTCACTGTTGCAGAAGGATTATATACAATTTCTGCGCCATTCAAACCTAAACAACGTGCACCTTCTGGGAAGTGACGATCATAGCAAGTATAAACACCTACTTTTGCATAACGTGTTTGGAAAACCGGATAACCTAAGTTGCCTGGACGGAAATAAAATTTCTCCCAAAAACCTTGTACATGAGGAATATGATTTTTGCGATATTTACCTAAGTAAGTACCATCTGCATCAATTACCGCTGTCGTATTATAGTAAACACCTGCTTGCTCTTTTTCGAAAATTGGCACAACAATAACCATTTCATATTTTTTAGCATATTCTGCCATTAAATCTGTAGTTGGACCAGGTACAGTTTCAGCAGAATCATACCAGTAAATATCTTGACTTGGGCAGAAATACGGCGTAGAGAATATTTCTTGAAAACAAAGAATATTAACGCCTTGTTTGCCAGCTTCCTCAATATAAGGAATATGTTTTTCAATCATTGCTTGTTTAATCTCGTCGATAGTACCTTCGCCTTGAGTTTTAGCCAAGCTCATTTGTATAAGCCCTGATTTAATTATACGTGGCATAATTTCGTAATTATTGGTGATGTGTAAAAATGAAATATGAAAGAAAGTAAATATTACGGGGCAAAGATATTTATTATTTTGAACAAATCCTTTAAAACAAATTTTTTTTTGGATTTTATAAAATAATTAGTCATAAACAAAACATTATGCAACAAAAGTATATATATATGTTAAAATATTTTCATTGTAAAAAAGTCTGTTTTGTTCTTTATTTTTATTACCTCTAGCTATTTATTTTCCTGATTTTATAAAATACTATATTTTATGCAAAGCACCAAAAAAACTTTTAAAAGCATAGCCAAAATTATTTTAGGCATATTATTCATTTATATTTTATACATTATTATTATACTGATTTATGGCACATTGACAGATTTTCAACCTGCCGAAAAAATTCCTATACAACAACATATAGCCTTAAAAAATAGTCATCAAAATACTTTAGAAAAAAATCATTTAAAAATCATAAATTGGAATATTGGTTATTTTGGTTTAGGGCAAAAAGCAGACTTTTTTTATGATGTAAATGGTTTTTTTACGAATAGTGGAAAAATGGTAAGAAGTCCTGAAAAAGATGTACAATCATATACGGAAGGTATTGTAAATTTTATACAAAATCATTTAGATGCTGACTTTTTTTTATTGCAAGAAGTAGATAGTATTTCTCGTAGAAGCTATTATCTCAATGGCGTGAAATTATTAGCAGAAACAGCTAGCGAATTTCATTATGCTTTTGCGGCAAATTATAAATCTGATTTTGTACCTATTCCATTGCTTATGCCTTGGGATGCTATAGGAAAAGTCCATAGTGGTTTATTGACTTTATCTAAATATAAAAGTACAGAAACTACTCGTTATCAATTCCCTGGCGCATTCGATTGGCCGCTAAGAATTTTCAATTTAGATCGTTGTATGTTAGTACATAAAATCCCTACATATTTGGGTAAAGATTTAATATTAATCAATGCGCATTTATCTGCTTACGACAAAAATGGTGCTCTCAAAAAACAGGAAATGGCTTATTTAAAAAAGTATATTACAGCAGCCTATGCTAATGGACATTATGTAATAGTTGGAGCAGACTGGAATCAGCTTGCACCCAATATACCAAATGATCTATTTTTTCCTAATGAAAAAGACCACAATCCAGGCAATATTCCTAGTGATTTTTTACCAACTGATTGGACATGGGCATTAGATAAAAATACGCCAACAAATCGTAAATTATATGAAATCTACAATAAAGAAAAAACCTTTCAAAATCTTATAGATTATTATTTAGTGTCGCCTAATATAAAAGTAAAAAAAGTAGAAACTATTGATTTAGATTTCAAATATTCTGACCATCAACCTGTTTTATTAGAAATAGAACTCTTAGAGCAGTAAAAGTACGACAAGAGAAAATATAAGCTACTATTGTTTTTTTATGTGGAATCTAAATTAATTCTCAAAATTTTACATTACCTTTATGCCATACATTTAGGAATATTTATGAGTACTAAAAAGTATATGGGCGATCCGCTAGCTTCCCAAAAGCTAGCGTCGGGCTATTCGCTACAGCAGCTTATAGCTGCTTTCGCTACTATCCCTATCGCATTCCTAATGCCTTTCTTTCAAAGATGGAGTGTTCATAGATTATTGGTATTCACTTTGTTTGTTGTTATAAACATCCTCTTTCATATCTGCCGATGGATTTCAAATTAAGAACCGAAGAAAACAGCAATTTTGCTAGTACACAATCGCTAGATCTTAGCGCTATGGACTTAGACAAATTGCCCTCTGATTTTCAGGCTTTACAAATACGTGTGTTAAATCTTTCCGACAATAATTTAATGGATTTACCACAAGCCTTAACACATTATACTACTTTACAAGAAATTGACCTTAGTGATAATGAGTTTGAAGCTTTTCCTTTAGTTTTATTAGACTGTAAAGCACTCAAAGAAATATCTTTAGCTAACAATAAAATTCATAAAGCCTTTGACATTCCTGCGCATAGTCTTCAGCATTTAATTGTATTGGAGTTACCAAACAATAAAATCCATCAATTACCTGAATCTTTTTGCCATTTAGAAAATCTTCAAAGACTCAATATAGAGCATAATCCTTTAGGGCAAATTCCTACTTGTATTTTTGCTTTAAAGGCATTGAAAGAACTTGACCTTACGGCAACAGATTTAAAATCAATTCCAAGACATATAGCACAATTAGCCTCTACATTACAATGGTTAGATCTTTCTGATAATCAATTAGAAACTTTACCTAGCGAATTTGGTCAATTACAGCAATTAACTTTCTTAGACCTTAGTCAAAATAATATCAACCATCTTCCAGCTTCTTTTGCTCAATTAAAATCTCTAGAAGAACTTAATTTAGAATATAATCCTTTAGGACAAGTACCACAACATATTTGTGCTTTACAACAATTAAAAAAATTGGATTTAACACAAACTGATTTAGTTACTTTACCTATAGAATTTGCACAATTACAAGCTTTAAATTGGTTAGATTTATCTGAAAATCAAATTACCTACTTACCAGATGCATTTGGCAAATTAAAACAATTGCAATGGTTAGATATTCGCAATAATAAATTACAAGAATTACCTTTTAGTTTTGCACAATTACAGGCTTTAGAAGTTTTGAATGCAGAGCATAATCCTTTAGGCAATCTACCAGAAGGAATTTGTTTATTGCAGCAACTCAAACAACTAGATTTAACTGCTACAAATTTGGATAAATTACCTGATCATTTAGCTAATTTAAAACAATTACAATGGTTAGATTTATCTGAAAATCAAATTGATATTTTCCCAGAAGTTTTAAGCGAATTACAACAATTAGAATGGTTAGATATTCGACACAATCAATTACTTCTATTGCCTGAATGTATAGGAAAAATGCAGCAATTAAAAGAATTACATTTAGCCTCTAATCTATTATTAGATGTACATGATAATATTGGCAATTTACAAGTTTTAAAACGTTTGGATTTGAGCTGTAATGAATTGCAAACTTTACCTCTGGGCTTCAAGCATTTGCAACAATTACAAGATTTAAACTTAGAGCGCAATGCTTTTGATACTTTCCCTCGTGTTGTACTATATTTGAAGCAATTAAAAAGCTTAGATCTAAGCGACAATGGTTTGGAAGAAGTACCTGAAGAAATTGTAAGTTTAAATCAATTAACATGGTTAGATTTACGCAATAATGCGCTTACAACTTTACCAGAAACTATAGCGCAGATGAAAGATACTTTAGAAGAATTATTCTTAGAAGGTAATCCCCTTTCTAACAGCGAAAAAATCAGAATCAAACAACTACTACCACAAACGACCATTTATTTCTATTAAAAATATTCATACACTATAATTCTAAATCATATACTATATGCGCCATTTACAACAATTAGAAGTGATGCTTCAAGAACCATCCAATTGGCAAACTTTAGAATGGGTAGACCTCGGTTTGAAGACTTTACCACAAGCAGTAGAAAATTTACAAGCCCTTTCTCGTATTAACTTAGAACGCAATGAGTTTGAAGTTTTTCCTGAATTGTTGCTCAAATTCTCTAATCTCTCTTGGTTGGATATTTCTGATAATCAATTGCAAGCACTCCCTAATGATTTTGGTGTATTGAATGCTACAGAATGGTTAGATTTATCTGCCAATCAATTAACAGATTTACCAGCTTCTTTTGGCGAATTAACTAAATTAGAATGGTTAGATTTAAAAAATAATCAATTCCAACATATTCCTGAAGCTTTAGGTAAATTACATAACTTAAAGAAATTAAATCTCTCTTTTAATGAGCTTAATGCATTAAGTGAAGTATTAATGACGCTTAATCAATTGGAAGAATTAGATATTGCTGATAATAATATTAGTAGCTTACCTGAAATAGGTTGGAAAAATTTAGTTGCGCTTAAAGATTTAAATTTAGAGAATAATCCTATTAAAAATTTGCCACAAGCTTTATATAATATGACGCAATTGGCAAAATTGGATTTAACGAACATTAATCTCTCTAGTTTAGATGCTGCTATTGGCAATTTAAAGGGTTTGGAGTGGTTAGATTTATCTGAAAATGAATTAGCAGAATTACCAAATACTATCGGCAATTTAATTCAATTAGAATCTTTAGATTTACATCAAAACTTATTAAGTGTTTTGCCACAAGAAATGGCTCAACTAAACAACTTAAAACACTTAAATTTAGAAGATAATCCATTTAATCATTTACCAGAGGTAGTTTGTCAAATTACTAGCTTAGAATCTTTAGATTTGACTGCTACAAATATGTCTTTCCTACCGAATAGTATTGACCAATTACAAAAATTGAATTGGTTGGATTTGAGCGAAAATAAATTTAGTGATTTACCTATAAGTTTCGAAAATTTAAAAGCTTTGCGTTTCTTAGATTGCAATGAAAATAAATTTACGCAATTCCCTAAAGTAGTTTGTCAAATGACTCAATTGAAAGAAGTATTTTTCAATGATAATGCATTAACACAACTAGATGAAGCTATTGCTAATATGAGCAGTGTAAAAGTTTTACATTTGAGTAATAATCAATTGCAAACTTTACCGCAATCTTTTACTACTTTACCTAAATTGAGCAACTTGAATTTATCTGAAAATAAAATCGCTCAACTACCCGAAGATTTAGGCAATCTTGTTACTTTAAAATACTTAAATCTTAGCGCTAATATGCTGCATGTATTACCTGCTAGTATAGCTAAATTAACGAATCTAAGAGAATTGGATTTAAGTGATAATAAATTTACTAGTTTGCCTGTAGCTGTATATCAATTAAAAGATACTTTAAAATACTTGGATTTATCAGGCAATAATATTGCCGAACCATTCCAAGCAGAAATTAAAGCAGCGCTTCCTAATACACAAATTATATTTTAAACATTTATTAAATATTATCTATTCCATAATGAAATTATCTTGGATTTCAGCCTTAAGTGTAGCATTAATGTTGACAGCGGCGGCTTGTAATAGTGACAAAAAAAGCGACACTACTACTACAGAAGCGATTAGTGCCATTGCTTATGATCAAACTGTAGATTTAACTAAAGAATTTGGTCAAAATATCAAGGTAAAAGCACCTCAAGGATTCAAATCTACTTTCTCTGATGGCATTATTCCTGAAGCTATAGTGGAAGGTTCTAAATATTATGTACAAATCATTGCTCAAGATTTATTTGCTCAAAATATTGAGGGCTTAAAAACTGAAGCTTTAGGCGAAGTAAAAGCTATTACTGAATTTTCAAGTATAGTACATGAAGATAGCAATGGCTTTGTGTATGAGACAACTTGGGGCGACAAAAAAGCTTATAATTTCCGCTATTTCCATGTGGCTGGTCCTTATGCTTATGATTTTAGAACAAGTACAGTACATGACTTTTCGAAAGATGAAGTAATGGCTATGTATAATGCTGTAAAACAATAAGTCACTAGTTGATTGGCAACTAGCATAAAAATATATACTACTTTCCTATGCACCATAGCCGCTAATTTTTTGGCACTATGGTGCATACTTTTTATACTCTACTTGCACATTATAAATCTCATTTTATCTTGAAACAAATTGCAATTGTAATTCTCAATTATAATGGTAAAAAATACTTAGAACAGTTTTTACCTTCTGTCTATAATACTAGTTATGAAAATTATGTTTTGTATATAGCTGATAATGCTTCTACAGATGATTCTATAGACTTTTTAAAACAAAATGCCTTTGTCCCTTTCTCCAAAGAAACTAAGCCAGTACATGGAGAAAAAATTTATTTGCAATTAGATAAAAATTATGGCTTTGCACAAGGCTATAATGAAGCTTTAAAATTAATCAAAGCCGATTATTATATGTTGCTCAATTCTGATGTTGAAGTTTCGCCCAATTGGCTAAATCCTTTGGCTAAAGCATTAGATGAAAATGAAAATATAGCGGCTGTACAACCTAAAATTTTAATGCAAAGTCAAAAAGAATTATTCGAACATGCTGGAGGTAGTGGCGGTTGGTTAGATAAATATGCTTATCCTTTCTGTCGTGGTCGTATTTTCGAACATTTAGAAAAAGACCTTGGTCAATACGATGA
>X137_Gaur__coassemble_256_pt1 | contig 10281 bp, 10 predicted proteins | sample X137_Gaur__metabat2_high_PE_006 | metagenome-assembled genome bin X137_Gaur | reverse complement strand
AACAATTAATAAAGCTTTTTTCATAATCTATAAAGTTTGTTTTTTGATAAAGGGGGTGTTGTTGGTCTAAAGCCTTTTTTATTTGTTTAGGCACAAAAATCATTCCATATAATTTTATATAGATATTTATTTATAATAGTATAATGTTAAGCATTGTTATAAATATGTTAAAATATAATATTAAAAGTATTTTTAAATTTAGCTAATAGAAAATAAAGAAAAACCGTACAAGACAATATTTAGTCCTGTACGGTTTTAGGTATTGAGAAAGGGAATATGGCTTTTGTTTGTTATTTGGTGCAGCAAGGAGTGGAAAGAAAGAAGCGCGCAAGCGCACCAAACTCCCTTTTTCAAAAAAACCAAAAAAAACTATTGATTAGGATAAACCAATGAGCAAAATTGCTGCAATTGCCGTTGCTATACCTATAAGATTTATTTTCGATAAATATTCTTTGAACACTATATAGCCTAAAACAATAGATAATACTATAACCGCAACATTATTAATGGGTAAAACAATAGATTTATCTTGCCACCCCATAGCCAAAATAATAAAATAAACTGCAAAGTAATTCGGTATACCTAATGCTATACCTGCTAACAATGTTTTGAAAGTAAATTTATGCTGCTTTTTAAAAACTAAAAACAATAAAGCTATACTGCCTACTATAGCCGCCATGAGAAAAGAAAAAATAGAAAATAAAGCAGATTCTTGATTATTAGTTTGCGCTAATGCAGTGTGTTGAGTGTATTGTAAAAGGGATTCTATAGCAGCAGATGATAATAAAGTAAGTATAGGAAATGCCCAATAAATTAGTGGCATAGTCACTTTATTTGTTGCTATAGTATTAGCCGCTTTTTTGCTAGGTAAATTGGTAAGTATAATGGCTAAAAATGCAGCTGATAAACCAATGATTTTATATATACCTAAAGGCTCTTGAAACATAAAAATACCAAAAGGCACTGAAAGCATTAAAGACATTTTTTGCATAATAGTACCTATAGCTAAACTAAAATATTTTAATGTCCAACCCATAGTAACAAAACCAAAAACAAATAAAATCCCTACTATAATAGCATTAATGAGCCAAGGCGCTTGCAAAACTTGAGCTTGAAAAGGATTAATGCCCTCCATTAAAGCACCAGTAATGACGCAAATCCAATAATTAATCACAATAGCAGGGAAAGTATCTACTTGATATTTAGCATATAATTTGAAAATGGTATTAATGATTAAGGCGCAAATAATGCTAAGAATTAGAGCTATCATTTTGATTGTTGAAAAAGTAAAGAAAAGAAAATATAAAAACTTTTAGTTTATAGTATTTGCAATAGCTCATTATAGTGGCTTTATTGTAGGTAGCCAGTGCACACAATAATCTGATAAAAGTGGTTGTACGCTTATTTGCTGTGCGCCTTTAATTATAGGCGCAGGAATACCATCTTGCAAGTATACTTGTGGGGCAATAAGCTGTCGAATTTCATCAAATAATTGCAAATCAATGAAAGTTTGCAAAAGCTTAGCGCCTCCTTCTACTAAAATAGATTGTATTTTAGCTTGGTGTAAATAAGCTAAAATCTCTTGCAAATAAAGGGCATTATCCTGAGCTTGTATAGGAATATATTTTAAGTTATGTTTATTTAATGTAGCATCAAAATACTGGGGCGTAGTGAAAACCCAAGTCATTTGTGTATTATCTAAAAGATGTGCCGTAGGTTGTATTTGTAGTTTTTTATCTATAACCAAACGCAAAGGTTGTTTGGCATTAGTGAAGCGATTGGTGAGTTGAGGATTATCGGTAATCGCTGTATTGGTAGCTACTAAAATAGCTTGTTCTTCTCCTCTCCATTTATGCACAAGCTTTTTGGTATAAGCATCAGTAATAGGAATTTCTTGGTCTTTTTTACCTATAAAGCCATCGGCAGATTGTGCAAATTTGAGCACAATATATGGTCTTTGCTTTTCTATATTGGTGAAAAATCGACGGGTAAGGTGCAAAACTTCTTTTTCTAAAACACCAACTTTAACCTCTACTCCATTGGCTTTTAGTTTTTCAATGCTTTGCCCTGCCACTAAAGAAAAAGTATCTAAAGCACCAATAACCACTCTAGGAATTTTATGCTTTAAAATAAGCTCAACACAAGGGGGTGTTTTACCAAAATGAAAACAAGGTTCTAAAGTAACATAAATAGTACTTTTATCTAATAAATGTTTGTCTGCTTCTTTTACACTATTTACAGCATTTACTTCAGCATGTGCTTGTCCGTATAAAGCATGATAGCCTTCGCCAATAATTCTATTTTCATAAACAATAAGAGCACCTACTTCAGGATTCGGTTTGTTGTAATTTCTAGCTTTTTGTGCTAAAGCAATAGCTCTAGCCATATATAATTCATCTTGCATATTTATTTCTTTTGTTGGAAAAGGTAATATGGTTTGGGTATATATAAAAATAGGCATAAATAGTGCTTCAAAAAGCGCACTATTTATGCCTATGCTAAAAGTAAAAGGAAGCGAAATAAAAGCACTTAAAAAAAACAAAAGCCATACTCCCTTTTTAAAAAAAATCTTTATGTATTATTTGCCTAAAACAATGATATGTTCTTTAGCCTCGGCATCTTGATAAGTAAAAGTATGTTTATTCTTTTCAGCTTGCCATTGTGCTTGAATATTGGCGTATTGTAAAGCCGCAAAATTTATCTCAATTTGATTGGCTGCTTCATTTACTTTATAAGCAAAAAGGGATTCTTGTTGACTATTGTTGGTAAAATAACCATTGCAAAAAGTATACTTAGGCATATTGCAGCTTTCGAAAGTGAAACGCAAAGCTTGAAGCAGTTGAGCATCAATATTTTGCCCGTCGAGTGTATAATTAATTACTTTCCAAGAACCTTCTAACTTTTGTAAAGTAGTTTGCCAAGCTTCTTCTTTTTTACAAGCCAGCAAAGTGAAAGAAAGCATAAAGAGATAAGCGACTATACGTATCATAGTGATAGGTTTTGAAATGTCTTTTATAAGTCCCAAAAAGAACGAGGACTTTGATAAAAAGTATATAAATTTTTGAAGCTCTGTATTAAATATAAAATTGCAAAAATAGCTATAACAGCGCAAACAATAATATATAATAAAGTAGAACCAAAAATAATAAAATTATATAAATATCCCCAACTAACAGCCAACATTACTAAACCTATAGCAATAGTAAAAATAGCATAAGCTAATAATTGACGCATTTGGTAAAGATAAATATTTCTTTGCCAATCGCTATATTTTCGCACTACATAAAAAGCATGCAAAACTTGCCAAGTTGCAATAGATAAAGCAAAAAAACCAATATTAGCACGTAAATCTTGAGGCTCAGTGATGAACTTAGTAATAAAGTAAATGAAGATAATTATTTGAATAATTACATCTAAATGCAAACGTATTTTAGTTGTAGCCATAATAGTAAAGTAAATATAAACTTATGTCTATTATAAAGGATTAAAGGAGGAAAAAGTTTGTATTATAAGACAATTTTTTTCTTATAAGTTTTCTTCATTTTTCGACTCATCAAACCAAGAAGCATACATGACATAAGCATTAGCAATGCGCTCAATATTATCTTTAAAAGCTTCAGCAGAAAGTTCTTTAACACGCTTTGCCGGCACACCAGCATAAATACCATTAGATTGTAAACGGGTATTTTCTAAAACTACAGCGCCAGCTGCAATTAATACATTAGATTCTACCACAACATTATCCATAACAATAGCCCCCATACCAACTAAAACATTATCGCCAATAGTACAACCATGTACAAGAGCTCTATGCCCAATAGAAACATTATTGCCAATATTGACTGTAGTTTTTTGATAAGTACAATGTAATACAGCGCCATCTTGAATATTTACTTTGTTGCCCATTTTAATGCTATTAACATCTCCACGCACAACCGCTTGAAACCAAACGCTGCAATCATTACCCATTTGAACATCGCCAACAATAGTAGCATTCTCTGCAATAAAACAATTATCGCCCCATTGTGGCAATTTGCCCCCTACTGGTTTTATTAAAGCCATAATAGAAATCTAGTATATATTTTTGAATAAAAAAGAAAGCTCGGAGTAAAAACTCCAAGCTTTGTTTATAAATAGTATTAACTACTTTGTTGTTTGAAAAGGTCTTGTGTTCTTTCCTTTTTTCTCACTAAGTAATAAGCTAGACTAGTAAATAAACTTGCTAAAATAAATATAGCAATCATTAACCATAGTGCGCCTAAACCTTGCAATAAAAAAGCAAAAACAATAAATATAATATTTACTGCACATAAAACTAAAGTACTTTGTATATGGCTTAGTCCTAATGAAAGCAACATATGATGTATATGCGTTTTATCTGGACTAAATGGCGATTTACGTTTCATAGCTCTTAGCACAAAAACACGCAAAGTATCAAATAAAGGAATAATCATAATGGCAACAGCTACAGCAGGAGAGGCGTGAATAAAACCTTCGGCTGTCTCTACTTTATTAGACTCAATAAAAACAATAGATAATACTGCAATATTTAAACCTAATAATAAAGAACCTGTATCGCCCATGAAAATACGTGCTGGCGAAATATTGTAGTGTAGAAAAGCTAATAAAGCACCTACTACCCCAAATGCCATAATTGCTAAAGCTGGGTCGCCATAAGCATAAAACCAATATCCGAAAGTAGTTGCGGTAATCATACCTATACTGCCTGCTAAACCATTAATACCATCAATGAGATTGAAAGCATTAATAATAAGTAGCATTACAAATATAGTAAGGGCAATGCCTAAAGCATAAGGAATATCATAAATGCCAAAAATACCATAAAAACTAGTAAGATAAATATCCGCTTTCCAAACTAAAATTAAAGCAGCTAACAATTGCCCAATTAATTTTTTCTTAGGAGAAAGGGACACTATATCATCTTTAGCACCAATAAGGAAAATAACCAAATAAGCACTTAAAATATATTGCATTCTCTTCAATGTATCCGCTTCAAAAGGCAGCCAAAAAGTAACTGCAAACATTAAACCTGCAAAAATACCTAAACCACCTAAGGTAGGAATACGTCCTTGGTGTGCTCTTCGCTCATCAGGTTCATCACATAAGTTTTTTAAATGTGCTACTTTAATAATAGAAGGAATAGAAAAAAAACTTACCAAATAAGCGGTTAGAAAAGCTGCAATAATGTGATACATAGAGAACAGAGGTTATTTAGTTTTAATTACCTTAATTTCGGCACGTCTGTTTTGCTGCTTATTTGTTGGTGTATCATTAGGAACTGTAGGATATTGTTCTCCGTATGCATTGTATTTTAATCGTCTATCGCTAATGCCTTCGCCTGTAATATATTTCAATACAGATTTAGCTCTTTTTTCAGATAAAGTCATATTAAAATCATCTGCACCATCAGAATCTGCATGTCCTGCTACTTGAATTTCTAAAATAGCACAGCGACGCATAGCATCTACAATTTTATCTAATGCACGTAATGAATAAGAATTCACTACACTATTACCTGTTTCGAAATAAATAGCCGCTTTCAATTCTTCTAAATCTAAGCGATTACAATAAGCTTCTTCTTCAGGCGACAAGACTACGCTTTCAGCAAAACCAGTTAAACTACCAGGGTTAGTATTAACATAACTATAATCAGCATTGTCATTTAGACCATTGTTATTATTATTATTTTTACCTTTACCTGTATTTGTAGCAACGTTTTTACCTCTGTTATTATTATAATTACCGTATTTATCAGATGTAGGATTACCAATAACAATACGACCATAATTTGCTGGATCATTAGGATCTAAATCAGCAGGATTTTTATTAGGGTCATAAGGTTTAATTTGCTGATATTTAGGATTATAGTTAGCAGAAGCCGTATTATAAGGATTGTTGATATCATTAATATCGAACATGATGTGATCTGGATTGTAAGGATTCTCTACATGCGTCACATCAAATTCTGGATTGTTCGGGTTGAAGGGATTATAAGGATCTGTAGGATCGAATTCGTCGTTGCGTGGATTATAAGGATTTCGAGCATCAGAAATATCGTATTTTTTAGCCAAAATTTGGTTATTATAAATACGTTTCATTCTATCCATTTCCTCTTTTGGTAAAGGACAGCCATTATATTCAGCAACACCATAATAATCTGCACATTCGTCTATATCGTCTGCAATACCATCGCCATCGCTGTCAGGGCAACCATTTGCTAAGAAAGAACCTTTTACATCAGGACATTGGTCTACATCATTTGGCACACCATCGCCATCAATATCATTTTCATCATGCGCAGGGCAACCAGTTGGTGCTATACCAAAGATATCAGGACATTGATCATCTGGATCAATAACACCATCATTATCTCTATCGGCACAACCCATTAAATTGGCAAAACCTTTTTCATCAGGGCAACGATCATCTGCATCAGGCACACCATCACCATCACTATCAGGACAACCAAAAGTAAGCGCTGAACCATAAATATTCGGACAGCGGTCAATTTCATTGGGAACACCATCAAAGTCATTATCGGCTATATCCTCATTATTAGCTTGCAATTTATCCTCGAATTTATCTTCTTGAATAGGAGCAGTAGCTTTTTTCTTAGATTTACCCAAATTAACAGTAACCCCTACTTGATGCTGTAAGAAAGATTCGCCAGTAATGGCTATATTATAACCTGCTTGCGCAAATAAACTTAAAGGTACTTTTTTGAAGTTGACTTGTACCCCTGCTCCTACTGGAACATGCATATACCAATCTTCAAATTGTGCATAAGTATTAGTGCCAAAACCAGTATGAATATATGGAGAAACTATGCTTTTATCAGACATAATATATCCATTATTCAATTTGTATTTGATGGCTAATTGTGCATTAAAGAAGGATTCTTTTTGGTCTGGACGTGTAGCCATGGCATCATAGGGATGACGTACTCGTCCCATACCAAAGCCTAATCCTAAATCAAAAGAACGACCTGCGTATCGCTGTAAAGCTAAGTTTACCCCTATACCATAATCCTCGCCTTTGAAAAAATTGCTACCATCGCGCAAAGCATAAAAACTATATGCACTTGGTGAAATACTAATTCCCCATGGATTGGTAGCTGTTTGAGCATGAAGTAATTGTACGCTCAAGGCACATATAATAAAAGTATATAAAACCTTATTTTTCATATTTTTGTCGCTATAAAAATCCTGTTGTCCGGTTGTGTTCTAATTAACGCGCTAAGATACATTATTTTTTTTAGCTTAATGCCTTTTATAATGAAAAAGGTTTACATTGTTCAAATTTTAATACTTATTTTTTATTCTATAGCCTAGCAAAGGTTGAAGCATGGAAAAGTATTAATATTGTATTTTATTGTATAAATATATGTCATATTATATAAGTAAAGCAAATTTTTTTTTCGCTTATAATCAGGACTTTATTTATAAACAATGCCATACTCCCTTTCCCAAAAAAATCTTATGGTTAAAAGAATCTTATTGTTTGATTTATAGTTCGTTTTTATAAGAAAATAATGTATTTTTGAGCAAGAAGCGCAAAGCTAGAAGTCTAGCAATGATAAGCTTTATTAGGCGTATTTTCTGAAATCTCTACTTTAAAATAAACTGTATAAAACTGTATATAAATGTGAAATTTTATATTAGTATAGTCACTATTTTTTTATTTTTATTAAGTACTAGTGCTTGTAAAAAAGGACCAAGTTGTCCAGCTTATAATAGTGTACACAATAGTAAAAATCATCCTTATAATCCGAATAATGCACAGCGTGCCAAAGAAGATAATAAAAAGGACATTAAAAAGAAAAGAGAAGCTGAATTGGAAGGCGATGGTTTGAAAAAATCTAAGCGTGAACCTTATTCACTTTTCCCTAAAGGTGTGCGTTAAATTAAGGGATAAAAATATTGGTATTTAGTTTTTTTGAGAAAGGGAGTATGGTTTTTGTTATTTTTTTTTGAATGCTTTGCAGCTGTATAATAGATTCATAATCATTGCATAAAACATTTAATAACAAAACCTCGTAACATGGAGAAGAATTATTCAGCTATTCTTGCTTACTATTTATAGTTGGGCAAATCACCGAAAAGTCTTTTACATGAGTATGGAACCTAATCACGAATCCCCCCTTGACAAAGGTGCTAGATATCACTTTCCGCAATTAATAGCGGCAACCCTTTTAGTATTTGTTTTAATTTCTGCTTTTACTTATGCGGTAAGTAAAGGCTGGATTAATGTACGTGAATTTAACCTTACAGCTTTAGCCATGCCATTTTTGGCAGGTTTAGGTATAGGATTAGTCAATAATAAATATTTGAGAGAGGCAGGTGGAGCATTATTACCAATAGGCTGTATTATTACTTTCCTAATTAGTTTTTCTGGCGTTTATATTATGAAAAGCTTTCAGATTAGGAAAACTCCAGATATGGAGTATTGGATTAATGTATTTTTACAGAATTTGCCTTTTGCTTTAGCAGCTATCTTTCTATATTTTTTATATGCATGGCTATCGGAAACACAAAAACCTGTTCTCATGTTATTATTGTGTATATGGAAATTGCTATTGGCGAATTTAATGTTTACAGGCATTATAAAATCTCCACATATTTTATTCCCATTGCTATTTACTGGTTCTACGATTATACTTTGTTTTATGCATTGGAATCAGTTGCCTAAAGTACATAATGATAATTCATCGTCTTGATATATTATATTTATTCTACTTTATCAGGTATAAGGCTAAAACTTCTACCTTAATAGTTTATATGAAGAACCAAAATTTAGATCCTACTAATAAAAGAATGAGCACAGAAGAGAAAGCTATAGAAAAGGCTTTACGTCCTGGGCTTTTAGATGAGTTTCGTGGTCAGGGGAAATTAGTAGAGAACTTACAAATTTTCATTAAAGCAGCTTTAATGAGAGATGAGCCATTGGATCATGTACTTTTGCATGGACCTCCAGGCTTGGGCAAAACTACTTTATCGCTTATTGTAGCTAATGAATTGAATGCCAATATTAAAATCACTTCTGGTCCAGTATTAGAAAAACCAGGAGACTTGGCAGGCATTTTGACAAGTTTACAGAAAGGTGATGTACTTTTTATTGATGAAATACATCGCTTGAATACAGTAGTAGAAGAATATTTATATTCTGCTATGGAAGACTTTAGAATTGATATTATGATTGATTCTGGTCCTAATGCAAGAACAGTGCAAATCAAATTAAATCCCTTTACATTAGTGGGTGCTACAACTCGTATGGGTTTACTTACTGCACCTATGCGTGCTCGTTTTGGAATTAATTGTTTATTGGATTATTATGATATTGCTACTTTAGTAAATATTATTACCCGTTCGGCAGCTATTTTGCAAGTACCTATTACTAGTGATGGTGCTACAGAAATTGCACGTCGTAGTCGTGGTACACCTCGTATTGCAAATGCTTTGCTGAGAAGGATTCGAGATTTTGCACAGATTAAAGGTAATGGTACAATTGATTCTAATATAGCACAATATGGTTTAGATGCATTGAATATAGATCATCAGGGCTTAGATGAAATGGACCATAAAATTTTGAAAACAATTATACAAGGTTTTAGAGGTGGTCCTGTAGGCATTTCTACCATTGCTACAGCAGTTGGAGAAGATGCAGGAACTATAGAAGATGTTCATGAACCTTATCTCATTCAACAAGGATATTTGAAGCGTACACCTCGTGGTCGTGAGGTCACGCATTTAGCTTATAGCCATCTTAATATTATTCCCCCTACAGTAGATGGCACTTTATTTTGATTTACAACTTCATTTCCTACACAAAAATTAACTTCCTATGCTTGAGGTATTATATTATCCTTTATTTTTGAACGTTGGTATGTTATTACCAATTACTTGTATTGTAGCAGGGCTTATAGGCTCTGGCGCATTTTTAATTGCTAAAGTTCCTTCTTTAAAAGGCTTTATTGAAAAAATATCTCCTTATCAAGTAGGAATTGGTGCACTAGCTTTACTCATGGGATTATTTAGCTTAGTAGATTTTCCTAGTAAATTAGGTTTTATGGGTAGTATTTTCTATATTGGTGCTTGTGCTGCTTGTATAGTTTTAGGTTTGGTTTTAGGTTTTCCTGCGCTCAAAAGATTATTCATTAATGATATGGGTGAAGAACATAGAAACAAAGCTGAAAAACTAAAAAACACTTTGGCTCCTTATCAAATTCTGAGTGGTGTATCTGCATTAGTATTAGGTATATAT
>X137_Gaur__coassemble_252_pt1 | contig 10540 bp, 8 predicted proteins | sample X137_Gaur__metabat2_high_PE_006 | metagenome-assembled genome bin X137_Gaur | reverse complement strand
AAATATGATATACTATTTTTTTTTTTTTTTTAAGCATGCAAATATTATTTGCATGCTTTTTATATTTTAATATAAACTTAAAACTAATGAATAGTGACTAATTTTAAACCAGTTTTATTTAAAGCTTTTTCTAAAGCGTCTTTCATTGTACCAGTTGTATTTACTTCTTCTATTTGAATACCTAGTTCAATAATAGTCTGTGCTACTGCTGGTGTAATACCAGACATTGTACATAAACAACCCATTAGTTTAGTTGCTTTCGCTAGTTTAATAAAGTGATTTGCTACTGCTGTATCTACTACAGGCACACCACTAATATCTAAAATAAATACTTGCGCTTGAGACGTAGCGATTTTATCTAAAACAGAGCTCATTAAATTTTGCGCACGTTGTGCTGTAACCATACCTACTAAAGGTAATAATAAAATGCCATCCCATAATTCTGTAATAGGAGTAGACATCTCTAAAAGCTCTATTTCTTTTTGTTCTTTGAGCTTTGCTTCTCTAATTTTGCGTTCAGTAATATCAACGCCAACAGATTGGTATTCGAGAGGATTTCCATTATTGTCTGGCAAACAAACACATTCCCAAATATGGTATACTGTGTCGATTTCATTAATAGGCGTAGCTAGTTCTATTTGGAATGCAGTACCAATATTTGCTTTACATTTTTCATAACAATCTTTGATTACTTCATGCTGTTGTTGTGGAACAAAGTTAAAGCAATTTACATTAGCAACTTCTTCCATTGTTCTACCAGCTAAGAAATCTTGTAGATATTTAGAATTACAGTAAAGATATTCAAAGTCTAAAGAGAGACGCATAATATAATTACTTTGAGATTCTAACATAGCCTGCAAACGCATTTGATTATGTTTTAACTCATCTTCTTTAATACGATATTTTGTAATATCACGTGCTGCAGAATATACTACATCTCCTGATGGATGTGCACGCCATTCAATAAATTTATATTCACCACTTTTAGTACGAACTCTATTGGTAAAGTTTAATACATTATCACCCTCTTGTAAAGTACTTACAGTATTTATTGTATTTTGTACATCATCAGGATGAACGAAAGATAATATAGGTTTCATATAAAGTTCGTCACTTGTATAACCTAATATTCTCTCAAATGCTTGATTTACAGCTAAGTATTCACCTGCAGCACTAGAAATGCATAGTAAATCTAAGTGCATATTGAAAAATAATTCAAAATTAAAAGTCTGAGGGATATTGTTTGACATAATGCTAGTGTGTAATAGGTTTTAATACCTTTTTTTAAGTAAAATTTAATTTTACAAGAAAAAAGTTGATGTGTAAATAATGAGCCTGATAAATAAAATAATAAATTATAGAGCAGTAGTTTTGACAACTATTAATTTAATCTCTTATAGAGAAAATAATGCAATACTTTTGAATATTTATAATAGGTAATCCATACATATTTATATTTATTTGAATAAATAAATATATAAATAAATAAGTCACATTTTTAGATTTTATAAATTAAAAATAGTATAATAAAACTTAAAAATGACCTATAAAAGTATTGTTTAGAATATATAATTAAGCATGTATAGCGGCTAGTTGAAGATTACTCGAGCTTAAAGCCTTCTCTAAAGCATCTTTCATACTACCTGTTGTTTGTATTTCTTCAATTTTTATGCCAAGTTCTATCATTGTTTGGGCTACCGCAGGAGAAATACCTGAAAGTGTACAGATACAACCCATTAATTTAGTTGCTTTAGCTAACTTAATTAAATGATTAGCTACTTCTGTATCTACTACATTTACACCACTAATATCCAAGATTAGAAATTTTGCTTGTTTCAGTGCTATTTTATTTAAAGCAGAAGTCATTAAGCTTTCTGCTCTTTGAGCTGTAACTAAGCCCACTAAAGGTAATAATAGAATGCCATCCCATAATTCAGTAATAGGAGTAGTCATTTCTAATAATCTAATAGATTGTTGCTCTTGTTCTTTTCTTTCCAATTCTTTAATGGCTGTAATATCCATACCAACGAATTGAATCTCTCTTTGACGTTTATTATCTTGTGATTCAAGACAAATACATTCCCATAACACACACAGATTTTCACCTGTAGAAGTTCTATATTCTTCTTCTACACGAAGAATTTCATTGGGTTTGCTTAAAGCTTCTAATGCTATACCTTGTAATTGTTCACAGTTTTTTTCTTGTGTGTTTTTAACAAATACAGGAGTACCTATTACAGAATTACTATTAAATAGCCAATTAAAATCTTCAAGAAATTTATTATTTGCATATATAAATTCTAAATGTTGATTTGCTCGGAAAAAATAATTACTCTGTAATTCAATAATTCCCTGTAAACGCGCTTCTGTATTGATTAATTCTTGCTCTTTTAGTTCATAGTCTGTCACATCACGTACAGCTGAATAAACAAAATCACCAATAATATTTGCTTGCCATTCAATATATTTATAAGAGCCATTTTTGTGTCTAAATCTATGTTTAAAAAAACGCATATGTAGTCGTTCTAATAAACCTTTATTAGCTTCTAATGTCCTTTGTAAATCATCTGGATGTACAAAATCAAAAATACATTTATTTAATAATTCTTCCTCACTATAACCGAAGACTTTGCACCAAGCTTTTGTAATTTTATTAAAATTACCATTCTTATCAGCTATACAAAATAAATCAAGATTGAGGCTAAAAAAAGCTTCATAATTAAAATCGTATTTGATACTCATATTTTAAAATAGATATTGAAAGATTAGTAATAAGTCTATCGACTTATTATTATAATTAGGCGTAGAAATGTATTATATATAACTTAATTGGATTTTTGAATACCGTCGAGACTATTTATACTTAGTCTAACAAAGATAATATTTAAGTTGAAAAATTCTATAAATCTAATATTAAAAGCTCATTAATAATTATAATTTTATTAATGAGCTTTTGATAAACTAATTAGATTTATTACTAATTACTTTATAATTTATTTTACTTAAAGCTAGTTCTAATGCTTCTTTCATAGAAGCTGTAGAGTTTAAATCATCAAGATTCACATCTAGTGAAATAAGTATTTCAGCTATAGTAGGAGAAATGCCACATATATAACATTGACATCCCATAAGCTTAATGGCTCTATTAATTTTTATTAAATAATTGGCAGCTTCAAAATCTAATAAACCAACACTTGTAATATCTAAAATAAATGCTTTAGATTCAGTTTGTGCAATACTAGATAAAATAGCTTTCATTAAAATTTCTACACGTACAGCATCTATAATTCCCACTAAAGGTAATAATAGAATACCTTCCCATAATTTTGTAATAGGAGTGTTATTCTCGATTAGCCTAAGTTCTTTTTCCTTATCTGCTATTTGAGCCAATATTTTCTTTTCTGTAATGTCAAAACCTGTACATTGAATTTCCCAAGGATTTCCATGATCATCTGTAAAACAAATACATTCCCATAATATATATAAGTTTCCTCCATCACGACTAGGCACTGTTTCCTCTACTTGGAAACTTTCCCCTGGACGTTGAATTGCTTCAAAAATACTATGCTTCATCGTGTCTTCATAGTTTTCTATATCAGTAGCAAATACAGGCAATCCTATAAAGTGTTCAGTATTATAAAAGTATTTGAAAGTTTCTATAAATTTGGGGTTAGCATAAGTATATTCTAAATCTAAGTTCATTCTAATCAGATAGTTGGACTGAGATTCTACTAAAGCTTTTAATCTTTGTTGCTCTTTTTGATATTCTTGTTCTTGTAAAGAAAAAGCTGTAATATCTTTTACTGCGCAATAAATTAAATCTTCAACAAGTTGACAATGCCATTCCAAATAATGTATATTTCCCCACTTATCTATAAGTCTATTAACTTTATTGAAGGCTTTTTTATTATCGGATTTTAAATTTATAATTACATTGAGACTTTTAGAAATATCCTCAGGATGTAAAAAATCTTTTAAAGCTATATGCTCAAGTTCTTTAATAGTGTATCCTAGAAGATTACACCAAGCTTCATTTAATTTAACAAATCGAGTTTCTTTATCTAAAATACACAAAAGGTCTAGGTGTAAAGAAAAGAAGTTCTCATAATTTAAAGAGTGTTGTGTTCCCATGTTTTACTAGCATCAAAAGGTACTAAAATCTAAGCTTAATTTGTATAGGTATGAAATATAATATATAATTATTTGGGCAGGTAAATATAGAATGAACTAACAGTAAATTTTATTAATTATAAAATTTTTTATTTTTATTTTATAAAATAAAAATATCTCTTATTAATATAATTATACTTAATTAATAAGAGATATTTGACTATTGTATTTTCTTTAGATTAATAATCTTTAATCCAGTATTATTTAATGCTTTTTCTAAAGCATCTTTCATTGTACCGCTAGTATTTACGGCTTCAATTTGTACACCTAAACCAATCATTGTTTCAGAAACTGCGGGCGCTATACCTGAGATAGTACATAAGCAACCCATTAATCTTGTTGCTTTGGAGAGTTTAATAAAATGATTGGCTACATCAGAATCTACAACAGGTACACCACTAATATCTAAAATTAAGATTTGTGCTTGTGTATCAGAGATTTTTTTTAATACAGATTGTAATATATTCTCTGCTCTTTGAGTAGATATTAAACCAACTAAAGGTAATAATAGAATACCATCCCATAATTGTGTTACAGGTGTAGACATTTCTAAAATAGCATTTTGTTGCGCTATAAGCTCAGCTTCTTCTCTATTTTTTCTTTCTGTAATATCAACCCCTATACATTGTATTTCTGAAGGTTTACCTTCATCATTTACTAAACAAAAACATTCCCATAAAACACAAAAACGTTTATTATCTTTAGTTTTTTGTTCTACTTCTGCTTGATATGTTTTCCCTGGATTTTCCAAACATTCTTTAGCGCATTTGGCTATAGGGGCTAAGCTTATTTCTTTTACACTAATGCTACAATTTTTTCCTAATAAATTATTATCTTCTGTTAGCCAATTGAAATCATTTTCATATTGTTTATTTACAAAAGTATAATTTAAATTTGTATCTAATCTTATAATATAGTTAGACTGTGATTCTAATATACCTCTTAATCTTAACTCGTTTTGCTTGAGTTCGTTTTCTTGTTCTTTATATAGAGTAATATCTCTTGCTGCTGCATAAATTTTATCCCCTAATAAATGAGAACGCCATTCAATAAAACGATAAGAGCCATTCTTATGTCTATAACGATTTACAAAGTTTAAAACACTACTTTTTCCACTTAATGTAGTCATAACATCTATTGTGCTTTGAATATCATCAGGATGGATATAAGACATGAAATTAGTGTTGAGTAAATCTTCCTTTTTATAACCTAAAGCAGGACCCCATGCTTCATTTAATTTTAAGAAAGTACCGTCTAAATTAGCAATACACATTAAGTCTAAGTGTAAGCTAAAAAATGCTTCATAATTAAAAGCTTTATTTGTTTTATTTTCCATAAGCTAAAAAATCAAGCTTACATCCTCTATAGGAGCATGCATACTATTTTTGTTGAACAAAGGCGAACTTAAATATGGGTATATATAATACTTTTTTGAAAAGGGAGTATGGTATATTTTGAATTTCTAATATAAAAATATTCTTATTTTTTTAATATGTATATATAGTTGTATATATTTTTTATTTTTAGATGAATATTATTATATCAATCAATATTTTATAATGAGAATAATACTTTTTACTGGTAAAGGTGGTGTTGGTAAAACAACTACTGCCGCAGCTACTGCTATTCAATGCGCTCAAAAAGGACTCAAAACTTTAGTAGTTTCTACAGATCCAGCACATAGTTTATCTGATGCCCTTAATCTAACACTTTCTCCAGAACCTACTTTAATACAAGAAAATCTCTGGGGACAAGAATTTGATGTTTATTATTCCATGAAAAAACATTGGGAAAATATGCGTCAATTAATGCTCACTATTTTTAGAGCTCGTGGTGTACAAAATATAGTGGCTGAAGAATTATCTGTATTGCCAGGTATGGAAGAGGCTTCCGCTTTTTTATGGATTGAAAAGTATTATGCAGAAAATTTTTATGATGTATTAATTATTGATAGTGCACCTACGGGCGAAACACTTACTTTATTAACTTTGCCACAAGTCATGCAATCTTGGCTGACTAAAGCTTTTCCTGGACAACAATTAGCTATTAAAAGTGTAGGTATGCTCTTGAGAAAAACTAAGGGTATTCCTTTAGATAAAGGATATGAAGAATTACAAGGGCTTTTTGATAAATTGGATAAAGTGCAAAAAATAATGCTGAATCCTAAAGTGTGTTCTATTCGTATTGTTGCCAACCCAGAAAGAATGGTAGTGCAAGAAGCAAAAAGAGCTTATACTTATTTACAAATGTATGGATATAATGTAGATGCAGTATTAGTAAACAGAATTTTTCCTCAGAGCGTTGGAAATAACGACAGTATTTTTAAAAAATATATAGAAAGTCAAGCTACTTATTTAAAGGAAATAGAAGAAAGTTTTTTTCCTTTACCTATACTAAAAGTAGAGCATCAAGGGCAAGAAGTCTTTGGTATGGATTTGCTTCAGCATATAGGGAATAACCTTTATAAAGATTATCTTCCACAAGCTATTTTACATACAGAAACCCCTTTCGAAGTAGAAGAAACAGACAAATACTATCAAATTTCTATTCGTATGCCTTTTATTGGTAACGAAGCTTTTACAGTGAATAAATATGGAGAAGAAATTGTTATAGATATTAATAATAGAAGAAAAAGCATCTTTTTGCCACGTTTTGCTAATTTCTTAACTATGAAAAGCTATAAATATACAGCACCTTGGCTGCGTATTTTATTCAATAAAAATTAAGAAAATGTGGGATAGTTTAAAACAAGATTTAATTTTGTGTATCAACAACTTTTTGCTTTATTTTTTTGTCTTACTTCTTAAAGTATGGATTTTAAGAAATTTCATATAGGCAATAAGTTTCTTTCTTGTTTTAAATCATAAAGACAAAAATATGAAAATTGGTATAGTCTGTTATCCTACTTATGGTGGGAGTGGAGTGGTAGCTACAGAGTTGGGAAAAGCTTTAGCTCAACGTGGGCATCAAGTACATTTTATTACTTATCATCAACCTGCACGTTTAGAGCATTTCAATCAAAATATATTTTATCATGAAGTAAGTTTTGCTGATTATCCTCTTTTCGATCATCCTCCTTATGAAACAGCACTAGCAAGTAAATTAGTCGATGTTATTCAATATTATAAATTGGATATATTGCATGTGCATTATGCTATTCCACATGCTTCTGTTGCTTATTTGGCTAAGCAAATTCTTAAAGACCAAAAGTATCATATTCCTATAGTAACTACTTTACATGGTACTGATATTACTTTAGTAGGAAAAAATCCTGCTTATGCACCAGTGGTTACTTTTGCAATTAATCATTCCGATGGCGTAACGGCAGTGTCTGAAAGTTTGAAAACAATGACTTTGCAAGGATTTGATATTACTAGAGAAATTTGTGTAATTCCTAACTTTATTGATTTTGAACGTTTTCAAAGAACCAATAAAGAACATTTCAAAAAAGCCATAGCCCCTTCCAATGAAAGAATTTTGTTACATATTTCTAACTTTAGAAAAGTAAAACGTATACAAGATGTTGTACATATGTTTAATATAGTGCGTGAAGCTATTCCTGCCAAATTATTATTAATTGGAGATGGTCCTGAACGTGAACCTATTGAAATGCTTTGCCGTAAACTTAATTTATGCGAACATGTTCGTTTCTTAGGCAAACAAGATGCTGTAGAAGAATTATTGGCTATTGCAGATTTATTTGTACTACCTTCAGAACAAGAAAGTTTTGGTTTGTCTGCTTTAGAAGCTATGGCTTGTCAAGTTCCTGTAATTTCTTCTAATGCAGGTGGGTTGCCCGAAGTAAATATTGATGGTATTACTGGCTTTACAAGTAATGTAGGAGATTTTCAAGATATGGCACAAAAAGCCTTATTCTTGCTCCAAAATGAAGCACAATTGGAAGAATTTAGAGTCAATGCCTTAGCACAAGCACAAAAATTTGCTTTAGATAATATTGTCCCTGCATACGAAGATTTGTATAAAGAGATGATTGCTCAAGAGAAAAAGAAGAATCAACTATAAATTAATGCGTCTATGAATCCTATTCTCGATGAAATTGCAAAAACTAGCATTCAATTAATGCTAAAAGAGCCTTTTTTCGGTCATTTTTTTACTTCTATTTTAAAAGATGTATCTGATAAAACAGGAAGTATTTCCCTTGAACCCGCTGCTACAGGTATGTTCAAGCTTATTGTCAATGAAGACTATTGGAAAAAACATCTTACTACAGATAATGACGAAAAAACTAAAGAATTGCGTTATGGCGCTGTCAAGCATCAAATCTTGCATTTAGTGCTCAAGCATATTTTGAGAGTGGGAGATTTTGGCAATAAAAAGTTATTTAATATTGCTGCTGATTTGGTTGCAAATCAATATATTAAAAATACGCAATTGCCTGAAGATGCTATTACGCTCAACGATTTTCCGCATTTCAAATTATCTAAAGATCAAAGCTTAGATTATTATTATAAACGTATTCAAGAAGAAATGGAGAATATGGATAATAATAGTATGGGTGGTTTAGATCAAAACGAGGAGCAAAACCAAGAAGATGAAGAGCAAGAGGAGCAAGATGGTCAAGAAATGAGTGATGAGGAGCAAGATGAAGAAAATCAAAAGCAAGACCAAGAAGACCAAGATGAAAATGACCAAGATGATAAGGATAGTCATTTAAATTCTTCTCAAAAAAAATTGCGTGACTTGATGAAAGATGATAATAACTTGCAAATGCAACAACATGAATCTTGGGATAGTAATCAAGTCTCGCCTGCTCAAGCCAAACTCATGGATAATATGCTTAATGAAGCCATTATGAATGCTTGGCAACGCACCAAATCTACTCAACCGGGTACTATGCCAGGGTATTTGGAGCAATATTTACAAGAGCTTTTAGAAGAGTTGCAACCTAATGTCAATTGGCGACGTATGTTGCGTTTGTTTATGGCTTCTTCTATGCGTACTTTTCTCAAATCTACTATTCAGCGTGTTTCTAAAAGATATGGAACTGCCCCAGGTATAAAAATAAAGCGCTATCACAAAGTTTTAGTAGTAATCGATACTTCTGGTTCTATAGATTTGGAGCAGCTCAATGAATTCTTTTCAGAAATTTATCATATTTGGAAACGTGGCGCAGAGGTAATGGTATTAGAATGCGATGTAGAAATTCATAATAGTTATATTTACAAAGGGCAATTACCAGAAGCCATTAAAGGGCGTGGTGGTACAGATTTTAATCCCCCTTTACAATTTGCTAATGAAGTTTATAAACCTGATGCTATTATTTATTTTACAGATGGTTTTGCTGCTGCGCCAGAAATCAAATCTTTAGCTCCATTAATGTGGCTAGTGTCACAAGAAGGTGTTAGTGAAGAAGAATGGGATTATTTGCCAGGAAGAAAAATAAAAATGGTACGTATGAAAGTTTAATTAACTTTACGCATACCTGCTTGCAATACATCAAAACGACCATTATTACCTCTATAATGTACTATACCAACTACATAACATTCTTCTGCTTTCCAATGATTTGGTAATGTAAAGCTAAAGCTTTGTGTATTGTTTTGAAAGGGAGTATGGCTATTGTTTATATTTATGCCCTCTACTGTGCTTATAAAAGAATGACGTAATACATGCTCATGTATATAATTAGAGTCTATGCCATTAACATCCAATTGCATAGACTCTATTTTATTTTCAGTAATATACACGCTCATGCCTATAGCTTGTTCAAAAATAGGATTACCTATGCCTGCTGCTTGTACTGTAGTTTGCAATTGACGTGTACTTGCATCATAATTATTTTGAATATTTAAACTTACTTGCGGAGCAAGACAAAACTCCCTTTCAATATAACCTGCCCACTTATTCAAACCTATAGCTCTTTCTGATTCAGTATCAAATTTTTTTCTATTTACCATAGCAATAGGATAAGCTGTAATAGGACCTAAAGTAGCATCAATTTGTTCGCCTATAGGCAAACGAAAATCTTCCATATTAGGATAAGGTGGTGCAAAATAACCACTATGAATACTAATAGCAAGGAGTTTTTCTGCTGAATATTGTTCTATAAGTTGTTTGATTCTTCTTGCCCCAGTAGGACAGTTCACACAACGCACTCCTGTAAACTCTTCTACTAAGACTACACGTTCTGTTTGGCAACTTCCAATATTAGGTGGAATTTCATCACAACCACTTCCAAAAAAGGCTAAAGTAACTAGGCAAAAAATGATTTTATAAATAGGTTTCATAATATTCATTGTTTATTTATCAGAGAATGATTAAATTAATGTTAATTAAATAAACTTTGTATAAAAAAAATAAAAAGGGTATAGGTTATTTTTAATAAGTTTTTTATTTTGTATTATTATTT
>X137_Gaur__coassemble_251_pt1 | contig 10566 bp, 4 predicted proteins | sample X137_Gaur__metabat2_high_PE_006 | metagenome-assembled genome bin X137_Gaur | reverse complement strand
GTATTAAATATATCTATTTTTAATATAATATATGTTGATAAAAGTTACCGTGGAGCAAAAAAATATTTTTTTAAGATAAAATGCCAAACTCCCTTCTTCAAAAAAATAAAAAATATGGTTAAATTACTTGCTATTTATACTCAAAAACTAGTTTATATTTTTGGGAAATAAGTTCTATGGCAACTAGCTTCAAGGGCTAGTTGAGTTTATATATAAAGTTCTCTTTTTTAGCACCTTAGATAAGTTGCTGTTACTTAAAATAAAAGCAAAGAAAAAGGTTAACTTTGTCTTGAGTTTTTTTGTATAAAAAAAAAGAGAAAAATCTAAAATTAATGTAGTTTTGTAATCAGTTTTAAAAAAACTATCTTTGTTTGATTTTGATACCACTAGCTTCAGAAAAGAAAGTGGTATTTTCAGTATTTAATGGAGTTTTTATATTGCGCCTATATTCTAAATACAGTTACTAATATATTATGTACATTCGTAAATTTTCGCTGAAACCATTCTATAATGTACTTTCTTATGCGCTTTATTGCATGCCTTTTTTGTATACTTTTGGGAATACAGCATTGGGCAATTGCGGTGTAGGCGTAGAAGGGGTTGTCTCGCAAGCGGCTTCTTGTGGAGAGAGTAATGGTAAAGCTTCTTTAATTTTAAATGGAGGGGTTGCGCCTTTCACTTATGCTTGGTCGCATGGTGCCAATACGGCAATAGCTACGGGTTTGGCTGCTGGTTTTTATACAGTAACTGTAACAGATGCTATTGGTTGTAGTCTATCCAAAACTATAGCGGTGCAGAATACAGATGCACCTCAATTATTGAATGGAGCTAGTGCAGCTGCTACTTGCCAAAATAATAATGGTAGTTTTAGCTTTGCTGTATCTGGTGCTACAAGTTATGATGTATCTTGGTCGGGAGCGGCTACAGGCAGTCTTAGTGGAGTAGTGGGGGTGGCTACCTTACCCAATTTAGTAGCAGGCGATTATACTGTAATTATAAGTGCTAACGGTTGTGCTTCTTATAATACTTTCAGTATAGCAAGTACTAATAATATTCCTATGCAAACGGCAGTAGTACAATCGCCAACTTGCAATAATGGAAGCAATGGTATATTGAGAGGAACAGCTATGGCAGGTTCTTTACCATTTGAGTTTTTTATTAATGGTGTTTCTCAAGGTCAAGTATTTTCTAATAACTTTGATTTTTCAGGTTTGGCTGCTGGTACTTATGAGCTTTCAGTAAAAGATGGAAATGGTTGTATTAGTATTCCTACTTTCGTAAGTTTAAATGAAGCTAGTGCACCAGCATTGAATATAAATCAGTTTGTAATTACAAATGCTACTTGTGCAGGTGCCTATAATGGTACAGTGAATTTAGCCGCAGGTACTGTAGGTACTTATGAATTATTGAATAGTAATAATACTTTAATTGGTACTTTACCACAAACAGCAGTAGGTGCAGGTAATTATAAAATACGTTTTGTAGATGGTACTTGCCAAAGCTTTTTACCAATTACAATTACTGAACCAACAACATGGCAAGTTGGTGCTAATGTAAGTAATGCTAACTGTACACCAGGTGATGCTACAATTAGTTTAAATATAGTAGGAGGTACTGCACCTTATACTTATGCATGGTCTACAGGCGCTACAAGCGCTACTTTGACAAATGCAGTTGCTGATTTTTATACAGTAACCATTACAGATGCACAAGGTTGTATTTTTATAAGTGAAAATATATTAGTGCGTAATTGTTCTTCTATAGAATCAATTTATGTAAATGCAGGTGCAAGTATTACACATTGTATAGATACTAGCGATGTTGCTGGAGCAGCTGCTAGCGTATTGAATATTTGTCCTTCTTTAGCAGTTTTAGGCACTGTAAATAGTGTTGGTATTGATGGTTGTATTAATTATACAGCAGGTATAGCTATGGGCGTAGATACTATTTGTGTACAAGTTTGTAATGCAGATAATAGCGTTTGTGATACTACTAGAGTATTAGTATATATTACATCTCCTATAGATACATTGCGCAATACAGCAACAATTAATACTGCTCAAACGCTTTGTCCAGATTTAACGGTATTTGCTAATCCAATAGCTCAAATTACTAATATATCTAGTCAAGCACTTTATTTTGGTACTATCAATCTTAATACAACTACAGGTTGTGTAGAGTATACCAATACAGGAGTAATGGGGAATGATACAATTACAATAGCTATTTGTGATGATTTAGGTTTTTGCGATACAACAGCTATGATTTTTACTAGCAATACACTTGCTGATACAATAGTATTCAATGTATCTGCAACAACAGAAGGTACTTACTGTCCTGATTTATCTGTATTTGCTACAAATATTGACCAAGTAATTGATTTGAACTGTTCAGCTTTAAGCAATGGTGCTGTAAATAATATTAATACAGCAAATGGTTGCATACGTTATCAAGCAGGTAACTGGGTGGGTACAGATTCTGTTTGTATAGTAGTTTGTGATACAAGAGGTTTTTGTGATACAACGATAGTAGTATTTAATATAGTACCAAGTCCTGATACAGTAATTATAGATTTATTGCCAGGGGCAGCATCAGTAGATACTTGTTTATATAATATTCAATTTACTACACCAGTAGCTACGATTACAGATATGGCTTGTGCTACAGGTTTGGTAGGTGTAGCAAATATTAATATGACAACAGGTTGTATTAATTATACAGCACCAATTCCAGTCCCAGGTTCAGGTACTCGAACAGATATGGTTTGTTTGATTGCTTGTGATGCGAATGGTGTTTGCGATACAGTAACTTATATTTTTAATAATATAGAGCCAACTTGTGGCGGTGCAGTTCCTGATGTTATCTCTAGACAAGTACAAGACTGTAATGCTGTAACAGTAGATGTTTGTTTGCCAATTCCTTTGGATAGCTTAGCTACCTATCAAGTATTTTTAGATGGTACAGCTTATACAGGTGCAACAGCAGGTTGTGCTTTTGTAACAAAAGTACAATATCCATTTGTTTTAGTACCTACCAACTGTAATAATGATTTTATTATTAATTGGACTATGAATGGTCAGCAATTTGGTCCTGCTCAAGTAACAGGTATAGCTGGTGTAGTAGCACAATTATCACTTTGGGATACACAAACAGCTTGGACTTTTAATAATAATATTATTACAGGTGTAAGCGCAGGTAATGATAGTTTGAATTATAGTAACTTAGTAGTGACTTGTCCACAAACAACAGGTGCACCAACTATATTAGGTCCTTCTACTCAACAACAATATGCTAATGGTACTCAAATTAGTTTAACTTCTATTGGGAATTATCAACTTACAGTGGTAGACCGTTATGGTTGTGTAGATACTTCTTTATTGCGTGTAGAATGTGTAAATCCTTCTTATGTAGTCGATACTATTTATTTGGATAGTACATTAGTAAATTGTGATGTAGATTATACTCAAATTCAAACTTTAGATGCTGCTACAATTGCTTGCACGCCATTAGGTAATGTAGGCGTTGCTTTAGATAGCAATGGTTGTATTGAATTAACAGGTTTAGTATTAGGGGTAGATTCTTTCTGTGTAGTGGCTTGCGATACTTTTGGTATTTGTGATACCACTTATTATACTTATCATGTAATGTTGCCAATGCCAATAGCAGTAGCTGATAGTGGTGTAGTGCAATTTGCAACCGCAAGTGTAGATATAGACCTTTGTGCAAATGATAGTATTCCAAATGCAAGTTATGATATTACAATTTTAGTAAATCCTCGTTTAGGTTCATTGACTAATAATGGTTGTACATGGACTTATACTCGTAGAACGGCTGATGTATGTGGTATTGATTCATTCCAATATGAAATAAGTAATGCAACAGGTGCTTCAACAGCTTGGGTTTATATAGATGTAGAATGTTTACCTTTCTCTATTTCTGAAGGTATATCTCCAAATGGCGATGGTTATAATGACCGTTTTATTATTAATAATTTAGCGGATTATCCAAATCATGAATTATTTATCTTCAATCGTTGGGGTAAATTAGTGTATAAAGCTAAAAACTATGCTAATGATTGGGAAGGAACTTATGATGGAGATCATTTGCCAGATGGTACTTATTTCTACATTTTAGAAATGAATAATGATAGAGATGAAGTATTTAAAGGCTTCTTCATTATTAATAGATAATAACCTTATATGCACGTTGCGAGCATAAAGGATGAAAAGCTTCCGAGAGTAAAATAGCTTCGGAAGCTTTTCATATATATAGCTTATAAATAGGCTATAGATCTCATAAAAACTAATATATTTTTGTAGTTTTGCGATAGGGATAGCAGTGGAAGCCCAAAGGGCTGAAACGTATAGCCCGACCCTAGCCAAAGGCTAGGGAATCGCCCAAATTTTAATCGTAAGTAGGCTGGTAAAATGACAAAAAAAAAATATTTTTTCTGTACATTTGCGGTTTAAATTCTTATCAGAATCTTTGAATTATATGCCATATATGAAATTGCGAATTTTAAGTTTTGCCTTATTTTGTGGTATGGGTCTAAGCATGACTTCGGCTCAATCTTTGACACAGGCAAATAAATATTATAGAGAGCTCAATTATCAAAGAGCAATTCCTGCTTATGAAAGCATCATTAAGAAAAGCGGTAAAGCAGAAGCTATTTTTAATTTGGCAGATTGCTATAAAAAAGTAGGCGATATGCAAAAGGCAGAGTATTGGTATACGCAAGCTGTATTGCAATCGGAAGCAACGCCAGAAATGTTTATTTTATTGGCTCAAGCACAATTGGCTAATGGTAATATACATGCAGCCCGTCGTAATGTAGAAAAATTTTTATCACATTCGCCAAGAGACCTTAGAGGAAATAATCTTTTGAAAGCTTGTGATGAAGCTGTACAAGAAGAATTGAAAAATGCTGGTGCTTTATATAAAGTACAAGCAGTAGAGGCAATTAATACAGAAAATGATGACTTCTCGCCAGTATTTTATAAAAATGGTTTGATTTATTGTACAGAGAAAGACTCTTCTGGTGCCGTATTGCGTCGTAGTGCTTGGACAGGAAGGGAATTTGTAAGTCAATACTTCACAGTAGTGCGCTTATTAGATGAAGATAAAATGGATTTCCGCTTTGGCGCACCCACACCTTTTGCAGATGAATTGCGTACTAAATGGCATGATGGTCCTTTGACTATAGATGCAGATGGTAAAATGTTATTTGCAACACGCAATCATGTAGATAAAAATAAAGTTGCTTATAGCAGTAATGGAATTGTACATACTAAAATAGTTAGCGCCCAAAACTTAGGGGGTGTTTGGAGTAAAATAGATAATGTTTCTTTCAATAATAAAGAATATTCTGTAATGCATCCAGCGCTTACTCCAGATGGTGGCAAAATGTATTTTGCTTCAGATATGCCTGGTGGTTTTGGTGGAATGGATTTATACTTAGCGTATAGAGAGGGCAATGGCTCTTGGTCTGCTCCAGTAAATTTAGGTCCTGGTATTAATACAGAGGGAGATGAAGTATTCCCTTATGTAGACCAAAATGGTTTATTGTATTTTGCCTCTGATGGTCATGTAGGTATGGGCGGTTTGGATATTTATTATTCTCGTGCAGTACGTGGCGTTTGGGATCCTGTAACCAATGTAGGTGCACCTTTAAATTCTATTAAAGATGATTTTGGTTTCGTTATAGATAGTACTAGAAAATATGGTTTTATCTCTTCTAATAGAGATGGCGGTAAAGGTTTAACAGATATTTATCTCTTTACACGTATGTCTGTAGATGCAGAGGTATTGGTATTCCGTGGCGATGATGGTATTGGTTTGGATAGCGTAGAAGTAACTTCAGATTGTTTCCCTAAACAAACGTTTTATACTAATGTAGAAGGTAAATTATATATAGAGTTGCCAATGGATAGAACTTGTAATTTTACTCTTAGTTCGCCAAATTTCGAAAAGAAAAATATAACTATCTCTACTAAAGATTATGCAGTAGGGGCTAAAATTTCTCAACAAGTACCTATAGAAGCTAATAAAGATTTAAAATTTGTTGTAAAAGGGACTGCGGTAAATAAAGAAGATAATAGTCCTTTAGCTGGCGCAGAAATTACTTTATTGAGCAGTTGTACTAAATCTAGTCAAATGGCTATAGCAGACCATGAGGGTAATTTCTCTTTTGAATTGGAACCTGCTTGTTGTTATGTAGCTAGAGCAAGTAAAGATGGTTATTTTATTAGTGCTAGTCAATTCTGTACTAAAGGTTTATACAAATCAGATTCTTTATTAACTACAATAGAAATGCCTGCTTTAATGACTGTGAATGGTAAATCTATTTTAGATACAAATGCTGTATTCTTAGTAGAAAATATTTATCATCAATACGATAAAGCAGACATTAATCATTTAACTTCTTCAGGATTATTGACTTTATTAAATTTATTGCAAAATAATCCTAATTTATCTATAGAAATTCGTTCTCATACGGATAGTCGTGGTTCAGCAGAATACAATCAGCGTTTATCTGAACGTCGTGCTAAAGCCATTGCAGATTATCTAATAGGTCAAGGTATAGATAGTAATAGATTAACTTATATAGGTGTAGGAGAAACAGAAATTTTAAATGGTTGCTATGATGGTTTATCTTGTACAGAAGAAGAACATGCTATAAATCGTCGTACAGAATTCAGAGCAACTAAGGTAAATTAAAATTAATCTAATAGGCTAGGACTAGGCTGATAAGGCATAAACATAGTAAATGTAGAACCTTTGCCTAATTCACTTTGTACACTTACAGTGCCACCATGTGCATCAGTAATACTTTTTACATAGTTGAGCCCTAAGCCAAATCCTTTTACATCGTGCACATTGCCTGTAGAAACTCTAAAGAAAGAATCAAAAATTTGTTTGATATCTTCTTTTGCAATACCTAAACCTTTATCGGTTACAGTAATTAAAATGCCCTTGCTTGCAGGGGCATTTTTTGTTGCTATATGTATGTGCGGTGTTTGAGGGGAATATTTATTGGCATTATCTAATAGATTTTGAACAGCATTGAAAAAATGCATAGCATCAGCTTCTATAATATCAGGGTCAGCAGCAAAATCAGTAGTAATAGAGCCTAGTCTTTGTTCTACTTGTAAAGAAATATTCTCTACTGCTTTAGCAATGAGTTCATGCGCATGAAAGGCTTCAATATTAAGTTTGAGGTCTTTCTTTTCTATTTTAGCCATTTGCAAAACTTTTTCTACTTGTGTAAGCATACGGGTGTTTTCCTCTTTAATAATATTAATGAATTTATCAACCCTTTCATATTTACCCATACGCATTAGATTACGTATACTATCACTAGCAAGAGAAATAGTAGCTATAGGTGTTTTGAACTCATGCGTCATATTATTGAGGAAAGTACTTTTCATTTCGGCTAATTTTTTTTGTGTAAAAAGAATTTTTACCGTGAAATATAAACAAGCCATAATAATGCCCGAAAAAACAAAAGCACTTAAAATATAAAATATAGCGCCTTTCCAAACAAAAGGTTTTTTATTGGGAAAATCTATATATAAACGAGCAGCTATAGGCGTTTCTGTTGGAAATAAATCTACATGATATAAATAATCACTAGTATCTTTATATAAAGAAATATCTGTTTGTTGGCATTCAGAGCGTTGACTAATGAAAGAATCTCTTTTTAAATCGTATAAAGCAAAAACATAAGGGGTATTAACGCCAGCTTTTACTAATTCTTCTTTTAAAATTTGAGGTAAATTATTAATAGAAGCTCTATTCTCTAATGATATATCGCGTAAAATGCCATGATATACCCAAAGCCTTTGAAAATGTATACTTGCTTTTTCACTATTTTCGCCTTTTTTCCAAACTTTCTTAGTTTGTGTACTTAAAAAAGTATCACGCATTTCTTTATGCTTGCCTTCTTTAATACTATCTACAGTAGAGGCTTTTATACTAGTATCTTTAGTGGCTATATCACTATAAATTTCATCTAATTTTGAAAAATAAGGCGTTAAAGTGACATCGCTTTCTTTGTCTTTGAAAAATTTTGCAGTAATACCAATATCTTCTGCCGATTGTTCTAATTCTTGTTGTTCTAATTGCCCTACAGTTTGATTTAAAGCTGCATGAACATTGCTATCGAATACTTCATAATTGAGATTAATTGTACTATAAACAAAATAAATTTGCATAACAATTATACCCAATAATGCCGAAGACATTAGAATTAAAATTTGTAAAATAGCTTTTTGTGACATGATATTTTATATTAAAATAAGGGAAGTATAAGGCTAAACTCCCAAGCATAATTGAAGTGGAATAAATAAAAAGCAAGCAGTATTTTTATATATGAATAAACATATTAACTTTAAATTGCATTAATACAGAATTGATAATACAATAAGTATTTTTAAAACAGTGCCTTGAGCTGAAAGTTGCCTTTAGGCTAAGCTTTAATTTATTCATAAGTGCTTTTAGTAAATTATTAATTTTTTTGGGAAAGGGAGTATGGCTTTTGTTTGTTTTTTTAAGTGATGTACAATAAGTTTTACTTTTATTCTTTGCCCAACAATTCTTCGAAAATAGTCCTTTCTAACGGCTTTTGAAGCAGTGACTTGTACTTTAATAGTTTATTAACTGAAAGTACTTTTATATTAAGGAATTTATAATGTAAAATATAATATAATTAGAATTGTATCTTGTCTTTTTTAGTTGTATATTGTTGATAATAAATATGAAAAATGCCAAATTAGAATATTCTAATTTGGCATTTTTGTTTATAAAGGCGCGAAGCGCACCGAACTCCCTTTTTCAAAAAAAAAATTACTTTTTATATAGTAATTGAAGTATAGTTTTAGGTAGTTTGAAATTATAATGTGGGAAGTGTTCGGGCGTAGTATCTAGGAAAAAATCGTCTAGTGAATTTAAAGGATTCGGAATGTCCAAATCTTCTATATATTGTGAAAGTATAGTATAATGATTGGGATTATCTTTTAAAGCTTTTTGAAAATAAAAAGTACCTAATTCTTTATTATTCTCTAATTCTATATAAATAATAGTTTTGATTAGATTGCTATAAGGACTTGTATATTTTAAATCTTCTGCTGTGCTTAATAAAGCTAGTATTTCCTTGCCATAAATGGCATATTCATGATAATAATATTGTCGATTATTGATTTTAAAAAGTGCATATAAGGCATATAATTCGCCAGATTTAGGAGCACTTTGTAAAAGTAACTTAATTTCTTTTTCTAATTTCTCTCTATTATGAGCCATATAATAATTGTTCGGCTCTAATAAAATATTAAGCTCTTTTAATATGAATTCTAAATCTTGTTTTTTATTTAAAAGAGCAATATTATAGCGTAATTCATGACATTTATACGTATAATCTTCAATATTATAAAATGATAAATGCGCTGTTGTTTTTCCATTAAGCATATACTGCATATCATCTATATAAGCTTGCGCCCACAATTCAGCACTGTTATAATCTTTTAGTTGATAATAAGCTTGTGCTAATTCACTAGCATAAAAGTATAAATTGTTTTGAGCTTCTTCTAAAAGAGAAGCTTGTTGCAGTTGGTTTTCAGTATTTAAAGTTAAAATATATTCGTAAGTATGGCGCATTAAAGGCTGGAGATAATCTATATAATCTTGAAATAGGGCTAAATCTTTTAGTAATTGTGCTTTTAATTTTCCAAGACTTTTTATTTCTAAAAGTAAATAAGGATTTTCTTTTTGGAATTGGCTTTGATTATTTATAATGAGCATTTGATTTAGTATATGTAAATGCTCTTTTTGGTAAAATAGAATACTATCTTCTTGATGCGTATAGAAAATAAATTCTTGGAAATAATCATTGATAGTCAGTAATTTTTGCTCTAAATTATTAGCATTATGATTAGCCATATTGTTTTTTAAATAGGCTATAATGGTTTTATAATCTTCTTTGACTAGTTCGTCTTTGGCTTCACTCAAATGGATTTGAGCCCTTAAAAACATTAAATCAATATATTGATATACAGTGTCTGCAATAGTGTAGTTTTTCTCTTGCGCTAAAAGCCTATTTATATGTGCTAATCTTTGTTGATAATCGTATTTTTCGAAATTAAAAGTATATTGCTGCGCTTGGTCTTCATAACTAAAATATCTATTAGCCACTAATAAAAGTTTTTTTAAAATCAATGTATCGTTATTGGGGCTAAGTTTTAAGGCTGCTTCGAGGGTATTGTATTGATGTTCTATTTTTAAGGTAGTATAAGAATGTTGCGCCAATAATACTACTTCCAAAAGGGTAAATAATAAAAAAAGGATTGTTTTTAACATAATAAAAGACTTGTATAGTTTAATCTTATTGATATTACAAGTATATATAATTTAGTTGAGGATTTTTAATTCTTTTTAATAAAGCAAATATGCTATATAATAGCAGTTGGTTTTTTTATAAATAATTGGAAATTGTTATCACTAAGCTAGCAATTATCGTCACTAAGCTAGCAACTGTCATCACTAACTTGGCAACTATAATAACTAAGCTAGCAA
>X137_Gaur__coassemble_250_pt1 | contig 10573 bp, 7 predicted proteins | sample X137_Gaur__metabat2_high_PE_006 | metagenome-assembled genome bin X137_Gaur | reverse complement strand
TATATATAATATTATTTTTTTTATATTTATGAAACAAATGCCATAGTCCCTTTTGAAAAAAAAGAGCATAGCATTTAAATCCCTAATTTTCCTTATTTATATTAAAATTATCAACTAAGAATGATGAAATTCAGACAAAAAGCTGGTCTTTTATTAAGCGCTGCTTGTTTAGCATTAGCAACAACAGCTACTGCACAATCTAAATTTTATGTAGGTGCTCAAATTGGTTATGGTATTCCAGCTAATAGCGATGTTTTAGGCTTAAAAGGTAATGATAATAAACTTGAAAATAGTGTAGGTACTATAGGCGGCGGTCTTACTGCTGGTATTAATCTTGGTTATAATATTACTGAGTACTTATCTTTTGATTTGGGCGGTCAATATCTTTTGGGTAGCCAAGTAACAGAATCAGATATTACTGGTCCTAATGGTATGCATTTGAAAGAGGAAATGAAAACGAATCAATTCCGTTTAATTCCTAGTTTAATTATTAAAACTGGCGAAGGTAAAGTAAAACCTTTTGCGCGTTTCGGTTTAGTAATTCCTGTAGCAGGTAAAACTGTAAGAGAGCATTCTAGCTATGATGCTACACCAGAAGCTTTCCATATCCCTGTTCCTGGTACTATGGCACAACAAAACTATACTTACGAATTTAAAGGCGCAGTTTCTTTAGGTTTTGATGCAGGTTTGGGTATTGCTTATGAATTGAGCGAAAATATTTGCATGACAGCTGAATTAAATTATACAAGCTTACGTATTAAAACAAAAAGCGGTACAATGACAGCTTATAAAGCAGATATTGATTTGGGTGGTACAAATATTGCTACTTTAGGCATGAATGATTTACCTACATTAATGAAAGAAATCAATTTTGTAGATGAAATCAATAGTAACTCTAACAATAGAGAATTGGGTACAAATATAAATAGAGACCAAGCTGAAGACCAATTAGCAAGAAGAACAAACTTCAATTCTTTTGGCTTAAAACTTGGTATTAAGTACGGTTTTTAGTTTTTAAAACAAAAAAAGCTTATTATTTTCGGATAATAAGCTTTTTTTATACATTTAAATCAACATATATACCATTCCAAACGATATATATATTGATTTAAATTAATACTATAATATTTATATACCAACAATATTGGCGATATATAAATAAGAAATTATCACGTTGATCAATATGATAAAAAATAAGCAATAATATCTTTAAAGATACTATTGCTTATTTCTTTTATTGTAAAGTACTAAAGTACTCTTGTAAATCTGTTCTAAATCTATTGATAAGTGCCTTTTCTTTAGCATTCATAGTAGGATTAGCCTGAGAGACTTCTTGAAGTATTTTGAATAGAAAATCATAATCTTCGCTAGGTCCATACCATTTACATACATTTAATGCACTTTGATAAGCTTCTTCTACTGTTTTTTTATGGTCAAATTCATATTCAAAAGACCATTCAATATCTTTAGCACCAGGAAAATCTTTAATTAATGTAGCGATTTTCTTAGCTTCCTCCAACTGCACCTCTCCATCTACCATACTGACAGCATATAATAACTCACCAAAAGCGGTATATAATGCTTCTTTTCTTTGCTCCATAAAATGAATAATTTAGGAATAAGATAAAATATAGGATATAGTGCAAAAAGTTATCCACAGGCTGTGGATAACTTTCCACAGGTATATTAATTACAGTTTTTACAAGGATTTACTTGTACTCTATCTGGTCTACGAGATTTAATTTTTTCGCCCGATTGGTCAAATTCAATTACTTGGAATTCTGTACGACGATTTTCTTGATGTTGTGCTTCATCACACTCTACACCATCATAACAATCATTGACCATAACTTCTTCGCCCATACCTTTTGCTTTCAATCGTTTTTTGCTAATGCCATTTGCAATTAAATAGCGAACAACGGCTTCAGCACGTCTATTAGATAAACGTTGATTATAAGCAGCAGAACCACGTGCATCTGTATGAGAAGTAATTTCAATTTTTGCACCAGGGTAATCTTGCATAAATTTCAATAATTTATCTAAACCCGGTTGTGCATCTGGTCGAATAGAAGCATCATCGAAATCATAGAAAATATGTACTAATTCTTTAGGACCTAAAGCAGGCGTATTTCTATAAAACTTAATAGTATCGCCATTTGGAGTGAGACCAAATATTGTATCATTTGGCGGACAAACATAATAACGGTTTTTATCTTTAGCAGTAAGCCATTTGCAATCTGTAGTATCGCTAGGAATAGTTTTAGGACAATCCACACAATTAGGATTATTATTATCTTGTCCTGCACCATCACCGCAATGTTCGCCAATACAATTAATTACCCAATCTACTATAGTATCTGTAGCACAGTTTTTAGTGGTAAATTTCATTACATTACCCGTATAACCTACTTTAGATACTTTTACCATAAATTCGCAATCTTCTGGCAATTCTAAGAATTGATAACGACCATTTCTATCTGTAATAGTAGTAGCGCTATCTAAACCAGAACCACAATTAGAAGTAATTGTAATTAAAGCGCCATCTAATGGTTCGTTACTAGAGCCATCTAAAACAGCCCCTTTCAAATCAATGAAACATTCTAATGTTAATGGAATTTGTACAACCATTAATTCCCCAGGTTTCAAATCTTTAGTACTTTGGCGTTTAGAGTTTGGTTTATAAGGTGTTTTTTCTGCGGCAAAATCGCAAGCCTTATCTAAACCAATTTCCATAAATACTTTACCATCAGCATTAGTTACAAAGCTTTTCACAGCAGAGCAAGGCGTAAATACTTCAGCCCCTTCCAAAGGCATACCAGTAACAGAATCCAATACAATAACTTCAACTTCAACAGAAAGCTTAGTAAAGGCATAAATATCATCACCGCCTTGTCCACCATCACGATTAGAAGCAAAATAACCATGCGTTTTGTCTTTAGACATAAACATACCAAAGTCATCAGCTAAAGTATTGATAGGATAACCTAAATTGGTAGGACCTGTATACATACCGAAATTCTCTTTCGCCATATAAATATCATATCCGCCCAAACCAATTAAACCATTAGAAGCAAAATATAATGTACCATCAGGATGAATATAAGGAAATACTTCATCACCATCAGTATTAATTTCTGGACCTAAATTGACAGGTGGCGACCAACGACCTTCTTCCATATAAGAAACATATAAGTCATAGCCACCAAAGCCACCAGGCATATTTGAAGCAAAAAAGAGCAAATCTCCCTTTTCAGCTAAAGAAGGATGTAATACAGAGTATTCATCACTATTGAAAGGAACACCTTGCGGTTTTTCCCAATTTTGATCATTGCCTAAAGCACGATAAATTTTAATGCGCCATAAACCGTCATCAGAACGACCATCCATATTATTTCTAGAGAAATAAGCTTCTGTGCCACCAGGCGCAAAAGTAATAGGACCATCATTATATTTAGAGTTTAAAGTTTTAGAAAATTTAGTAGGTTTGCCATAAGCATATTTCTTTTCTTTATCATCGAGCAAACGACGATCTGCCGAATATAAAGCCGTAAAAGCTTTACCTGTCCAAGCATCAGTACGCAAAACAGGCTCTTTCAAATTCTCTCTATCAGAAACAAAAACAACTTGATTATCTTTATAAGGTAAAGCACAGTATTCGTCTTTATCTGAATTAAGGTCTTTGAGATTTTCTACTTTATATAAAGCTCCTGAAGCACGTAAATTTTGCACTACATCTTCATTAAGCGCTTTGAGTAAAAATTGTGCTTGAGGACTAGAAGGATCTTGTTTAAGATAACGCTCTACCCAAATTTTTGCTTTAGGATTATTACCTGTACAATGCAATGCTTTAGCATAATATAACATTGCTGAAGGGTCTGAAGAAGGTAATAAGACTACTTGTCCATACCAATACTCCATTTCATTGCAATTATTTAAGTGACGATAAGCATCAGCAATACCTATTTTCGCTTCAGAATTATCACTTTTATCTAAAACTTGCAAGTACAAGTCTACCGCAGCTTGATACTCCATATTCTCCATATGCTTTTTAGCACGTTTGAGTTTACCAGATTGTGCATCTGCGGCAGTGGCACAAAGCAAGAGGAAGAGTGTTAAGCAAAGATATTTTTTTAGCCACATATAGTGTTGATTGAAATATATAAGGTGCTAGTTTTTATTATTAGAGTTTTAATAAAGGCTTTAATTCTTGCTAAAGGCAATGATAATTTTATTTTACAAGTTGAAAAAGCTGAAAAAGAAGATAACAAGGGAATATACAATAGTACTTGTAAAATCTTTACACGAAAAGGTAAAGTAAGGTTGCTATAATATTTTACGGCGATGCCTATAGAGCACCGCCGCAAAACTAAAGAGGTTCACAATAGCTTCTCAAAGAATCCATGTGCTATAAAAAAATTATACGTTAACCAAGCCTTAGATAAACGTCCTCTTTATTTATATTCTATAAAGTTACTAATTACTTTGTATTAGAAGTAACGAATATGTTCAATTTTGCTATCACTTGTACCACCATCTGCATCTGAGCGGATAAGGTCATAACGCAACATGATTTCATAAGAACCTTGAACCCCTGGGTTCAATTTACTTAAAGTATAATCAAATGCCGCACCAATACCCAAACCATTTTTCAAACGCACTAAAGCCCAAAAGTCAATAGAATCATAAGAACTATTTTTCATATCGAATGAGCTACGGAATGCTATACCTACCCAAAATACACGCTTGAATAAGAAAGCAAGGTCTATATCAAATTCTGTTGGAGCACCTACTTTAGAAGAAATATTTTTATCCATGAATAAACCTACATTCTTCACTAACAAAGATGGACGCATTACCACATCATTAGATAATTTAACAGCAAAACCAGCAGATAAATAATAATGACGATATAACTGTGAAATTGGTAAATCATCTGGCTCTATATCTGTACGCTTACGCAATTTATTATTAATCAACATAGGCGCAGATAAACCTACATACCAAGTCTTTGTATGAATATAAATACCAGCTCCGAAGTTGGGTAACCATACATTGGGTCTTTGTACTGCAAATGCAGGATCATTCGGATTATCTAAGTTTAATTGTGAATAATTGGCTGTATAATTGCCTACCCCACCTTGCAAACCTAAAGAAATATAACCGCCTTTACCTTTTTTAGTATGGTCGCCAAATTTTATACGATATGCAAATGAAGGAAATAAACTCACTGATTTATCTACACCAATACGGTCGAACGTTGCATTCAAACCCAAACCTATATTTTGTGCACGCAAAGGCGCATGTACATTGAGGTTTTGTGTCATAGGAGAGCCACTACCAAAGCCCCACCATTGATGACGATGTAATAAAGATATATCGAGGGCATTGGCGCTACCAGCATAAGCAGGATTATATGCTAACTGATTGAACATGTACATAGTGTACATAGACTGTTGCTGAGCGAGTGCTTGCTGACATTTGCTCCAGGCGCCTACAATCAATAAGAGTAGAAATACTTTTCTCATGTATAATGAAAATTAGTGTGGTATGGTATTAATTAGAAACTACGATTTAAAGAATCACTTGAAAATATTACTCTATTTAGAATTTTCAAGTATGTGCAAAAATAGCATTAATCTATATGAAAGAGATAAAAAAAAGGCAATTTGTTTAAATTTGATACTTAATTTTTTTTATCTGTTTATATTTGTATCATTCATCAGGAATTTTAATAAGTTTTTAGTTATCAATGATTTTACCACTATACTATTTACCTAACTTACAATATATGTCAAAATTTCTAATAGAAGAACAGATTTTATTAGAAAAACACGAACATTATAATAAAGGTACCTTTAGAAATCGCGCGCAAATAGGCACTTCTCTTGGTCCTTTACTACTCAATATTCCCTTACTTAAAGGCAAACACGATGGCTTACCTATTACTGAAGTTAAGCTAGATAATGGGCAACCTTGGCAACGTACACATTGGCGTAGTATTCGCACTGCTTATGCCAAAGCTCCTTATTGGGAATATTATTCTGATAGTTTAGCCCCTTTTTTCGATAAAGAATATACTTTTCTTTTCGATTGGAATTTAGACCTATTAATGTGGTTAAAACAGAAAATTCAACTGAATAATAATATTGGTTTTACCGAAACCTTTATGGATAAAACTCATCCTGAAAGTAGCATTTACAAAGATAAATTATTCCTTGCAAAGCAATACCAAAATGCAGAAGAAAGAGATAGCTCTTTTTTGAAAAAACCTTATATACAATTATTTTCAGATCGTCTCGATTTTTTACCCAATCTAAGTGTTTTAGATTTACTTTTCTGCAAAGGTCCCCTTACCAAACAATATTTACAGTCTTGTATTAGTAATGACTTATAATTGATGTCAAAAATACATAAAATATAACCTAAAGCACTAAAAAACATTGCAAGATATATCAAATTTAATAATTCATTGATATTAAAGTGATATAAGTCTAATTTTAGCTGCTTTATCCCAACTCCTATATGTGTTAGTATACTTTTAAGTGTACTAACGCATTTTTTTTTGAGAAAGGGAGTATGGTTTTAAATTTATTTTTTGTCTTATTTACTACTGCCAATAACAATCTAAACAAACCTTTTATATAATAATCTAAATTAAATGGTAATAAGCTCACTCTACTAAAACTCCTTTAAAGTTCAGCTTTTTATTCCAAAAATAAGTATAACAAATCTAACTTCCATTATTTTAAATTATATAAGTCCTTCATTTTAAGCCATATATAGTGTAATTATTTACCTTCAAACCGCTGCTTTAAAATGATAGTAAAATCTATTTTATGCCTATTCTTTTTAGGTTTTTGTTCTCAGTTAATATATGCTCAAAACGACACTTTATATTATTCATACAGCAATTCAATTAGCAATCTGCATCAAGAGTTTATTTGTTATAATATAGATGGCTTTTTCCCTAATGATAATATATTACCTTATAGCTTTTCTAATCATGCTTGGATTCCACAACAATTGTCTTATGATGAAAATGGCATAACTCAAAATCAATATTTCGCATTATCCACCTCTCAATATATAAATGGCGTACAATCTGAAGATTGGCTCATTTCTAAAGCTATACAATTACCTAATGATAAAAATGCTATACTTTCTTGGAGTGCCATGGCGCTAAGTGATATAGCCGCAGATGGATACGAAGTAAGAATTTTTACTACTTTTCCGCATAATAGTATTTTAGAAGATAGCGCTGATTTAATATTCAGTATTGAAGCTGAAAACCATAGACTTACTAATAGAAATGTCAATTTAAATGCTTATCGTGGACAAAGAATTTATATTGCTTTTGTAAATAAAAGTGTCAATAAATATATGCTAGCTATTAATAATATATTAGTCAAAAAAGAAGCAGATTATATTTTGCAAGGCACAAAATTAAATGATTTTATGCCATATGCACAAATTCCTTTTTCTCAATATAATATAGAAGATTATAGCATTACTTTATATAATAACGGAAGATTAAACTTAGAAAATATAGACTTAGAATATGGCGTAATTAATCATAGAGGAGATACTGTTTTTCAGCATTTTCAAGCCAATTTAATTCCGCTATTGGCAGCTGGCGATACTATATATCCTATTCATTTAGGACGTTTTATTCCTCAAGAACAAGGTGTTTATACTTTCTATTATAAAGCATACAATACTTTTGCAAGTTTTCAGGATAGTAGAACACTAGCCATAGAAAATACATTTGCAAGATGTGCTGCCACTTTTCCAGAAAAAATTCATAGTATAGGCACACTCAATAATCAATATGCCATCAATTTTACATTAATCAATAGAGAAGCACCGCAAGAAATTACTGCTTTAATCGGTGCTGGTTCTACAGCTACACATATTACGGCTTATATTTATAGCACTTATCCTGATGGCAGCCCTTATACACTAATTGCACAAACCGACACTTTAGCCATCAATTCAAATATAAGCTCAGATTATACACTTAATATTCTTCAACCACATATACTTTTGCCTGCTACTTATGCTATTGCTATAGAACAAATTGGTGGCACTTTAAATATGGGTTTTAGCTATGACTATTTTAATAGTAATACTAATTGGTTTAGAGTTGATAATAATATTAATGGTTGGCGTGCTTTAGAAACACTCAATAATGCTTATCAGCTTTCTCCCATGATTTACTTAAATATGAGCGGCGCAAATTGTATAGGTATGCAAGTTCAAATCTATGAAAATAACGACACTTTACATACAGAAGTAAGACATGCTACACATCCATTACGCTATACTTGGCTCTCGGGAGAAACAACTAGCTCTATTACTAATTTGAATAATACTTATTATTATCTTACCGTAACAGATGCTTTAGGTTGTGTAGCTAGCAACTATTTTACAAGAATTGGTATAGCAGAAAATGAAGCCAATGCACAATTTAAAATATATCCTATACCTAGCAATAAATATATTCATATTAGTGCACAATGGAATTATACTAGCGAAAAAGCAGCTTTAATTATTTATAATGCAGCAGGACAAAAAATACTAGAAAAACATTATACACAAATACAAACTTTAGAAGATTTTTTTGATATAGGGAGTATGGCAAATGGTTTATATTTTATTCACTTGCGCAATGATAAAGAAAATCTAATTCGAAAAATCATAAAACAATAAATATACACTGTACAAAATGACTTAATAGTTAAAGTATTAAGTCATTTTTCTATTTTTAAAAAAATGGCGAAGCCACCGAACTCCCTTTCCAAAAAAATAAAAAAAATAGGATAATCCTTTTTAAAAGAATTACCCTATTTCTATGTATAATATAACTACAGATTTACACTAAACGTTTTACAGTAGTAGAAGGTTTAAATTTTAAAGTTTCGTCTAAGTCAATTAAGTTCAAACCGCAAGTTTTACCTGCTTCTATAGTACCTAAAGTATCGTCAAAACCTAAAGCTTGTGCGCCATTGAGTGTAGCCCAACGCAATAAAGTTTCTGTAGGAACAGTAGATTGATAACGTGCAATAGTTTTCATTTCTTCTAAAATAGAAAGCTGCCAATTTGAAGTTAAACTATCTGTACCTAAACAAACTACAGCATTCTCAGCTATAAAATTGTCGTATTTTGGTAAACGATTTTCAATATATAAATTCGCATTTGGACAACTAGCCCAATATACTTTATTAGGATTTGCTGCATGCGCAGCCTTAATATCTTCAGTAGTAGTAAGCGTATTATGGACAAATAACCAGCGTTCACCTTTTGGCATATTTTCTAAAGCATAATGAATAGCCGTTCTGCCATCAGATTTTAAAGCATCATAATGAAAACCAAAAGCATTAACGAAAGGAACAAATTCAGATTTAGTTTTATCTTCGAAAAGTTGATTTTCAGGCGGCGTTTCTTGATTATGAATAGAAATAGTATGCTCACGATTCGGAAATTGAGCTTTATTTTCTGCATTAATCAACTCAAACATACGTGGCGACACAGAATAAGGCGCATGTGGCACTAAACTTTTAGCATGATGTGCAGGCGTTTCTAATTGATTAAAAACAGACAAATATTTATTAAATTCTGCATCAGTATTAGCCTCTTGCCAAAAATCAAAATTCTCTAAAAAAGTATAATATCTTAATTTTGATTGCGCTTTAGTTTTGAATGTATCACTCACATTAGATATATCACCAACCGCTACAATACCATTATTATACATATATTCGTCGGCTGCAGCAATAGCGGCATCGATTACCTCTTGCGATAAACCTCTACCTTGTACTACTTGCTTAATGAAAGAAATAAGCCCTGTACCTGTAGCTACTCTACCCAACATATGAGAAAGTTCCAAATGACAATGCGCATTTACAAAACCAGGAACAATAGCCCCTTTGTGAAACTCTAATTCACTTTCATTATAATTAGCACGTTCGCCTACTTCTAAAATTTTGCCTGTAGCCTCATCAAAAACAACTACCCCTTTTGGTATAGCCGCCTGAGCAATTGGAAAAATGTAATCTGCTGTTACTTTGCGTATCATAAATATATTTTTAAGAAACTGAGCAATATGAGCATTAAAAAGAAAAAGGTCTGCTGCATATTTCATGAAGCAAACCTTTTTGCAATCACTCCTATAAATTGGAGTCAAACTTAAATAATTTATTTGAAAGATGGAAAGGAATCCAAATCAAATATCATAGTAGTATTAGAATATAAAGTTATATTTTAAGAGGATAGTTTGTGTATAAGAAGCACGACGACCAGTAGATTCATAACCATTTACACCAGTATTAATATCGCCATCTCTATCCAATTGTACTAAAACATCATGGTCATAAAATAAATTAGTAATTAAAGTCAAGGATAAACCTTTGAAAATAATTAAATCAGTTTGTGTAATCCATTCAACATCTATATGACTTGGTTCACGCAAATAATTGGTAAATAGATTGAGTGAAGAAACAAAAGATAAACGCTCTTTACCTTCGCTATTTTTCCAAAATTTATTTTGATATGTAGCCTTTACTGTAGCACCCAA
>X137_Gaur__coassemble_248_pt1 | contig 10699 bp, 9 predicted proteins | sample X137_Gaur__metabat2_high_PE_006 | metagenome-assembled genome bin X137_Gaur | reverse complement strand
TTATTTAACTTATATTAAATAATGATTTTTATTTTTAAAATATAATAGACAAAAACCATACTCCCTTTCTCAAAAAATACAACTACTTTTTGAAATCAGTAACAAACATATTTTTGCTATAAAGTTTATAATCTACTTTCGCTAAATCTATATCTGTTCTGATTAAATCTTGTTCAGGATGCTGATTTAAAGTGATTAAAGCTTTGGCATAAACTTGCACATTTTCTGTACTATATTTCTGCTGTGCATCAGCTTTTAATTTTTGTGCTAAAGACCAAATGGCATAAGGGTTATTATATAAATTCATTAATTGTCTAAAGGTGACTATTTTACGAAAATCAACATAATATTCATGTTTTTGCTCTGGTATAATTACACGATATTGGAAGTATTTGGGTTCTTGAGAATTGAGCATCATGCGCCAAGAAAAATAATAGCCTTGTCTATGCCAAGCTACTTTACCTTCCATTAGCCAACAACGCAAAGGGAATACTAATTGAAAGGCAAAAAATAATAGTAAAATATAGTATTTAAGTTTGTTTGAAAAAGGGAGTTTGGCATTTTGATAAATATCAGTTATACTATAATTTTGTAAAGGATAAAATAGGGATAAAGCCGCTAGCATTACAAATGGAAATTCGCCAATATTGAATATAAAATAATTGGATAAATGAAAAACTAAATAAGGTAAAATTATCCACCATTTTTTAGCATATTGCCAAAGTAAAATTGCCATACCACAATCAAAAATTATCCCCATATAGCTCATAAAATAACCTAATAAATCTGGAAAAATCCAACCTCTACTATGTGCTAATATACGCATAGGCTGGCCCTGCAACCAATCAGGAATAATTTTTACTATACCACCATATAAATATACTATACTAATGAGTAGTGCAAATACTATATAGTTTATAAGTGGAATGGCTACTATATTGCGTTTTTTTATTAAATCGAAAATGCTATATGTTTTGTGCATATCGGTCATAACCATTAGCAATCCGATTAAGCACCATAAATAATAGTGATTATTATAAAAGGACATGTCTATCATAAAAAGATAGCCAAAACATAAAGCAAAAATACCAGCAAAAATACGTGGTAAAATTCCTAAACTAATTCCTAGTGCAGCTATATAACATATGCCACCTAAAGTATCAATTAAGCCATGTGAATAAGCCTCTATCCAATGCAAATTAGGGTAGTGGAATACTATAATAGAATTGGCTAATTCGTGTATAGAAGGCAATAAATTATAGACTTGCGGAATCATCAATAAACCAAAGCAAAATCTAAAAATAGATAAAGGCAAAGCCGAAACTAAAATGCTTTGAGTTGTTGGTGTGTTTTCACGAAAATGTATAGTGCTAGAAGACATATTTTGCGTTCAATAATGAGAATAAAATTTTATATAAAACATAAAACCTATGAAAACATAAAACCCACAGCTTATAAAAAAGCTGTGGGTCTATGATGCAGTAAAACTAATAAAAAAAACTTATTTTTTTAAACCAACTTGGGCTTTTACTTGCATATATTTTCTCTTGAAATTTTTGAATTTTCCTTGTTCATACATCAACTCTTCTGCTTGCCATAAATGCAATTGTTGTGTAGCTTGCAAATAACCATTACTATAAGCAGTAAGCCCTATATAAGGACGTGCAATTTTGTCTTTATCGTATCTATAAATATATTCTTGTAATTGAATATATTTTAAAGCCTCTTGACGCAATTGGCTAGCTTTATGCAAAGCGGCATTATCAACGCTATTGATTTTGCCTAATTTATGCAAACGCTTGCTCATAATATATTCTAATAAATAAGCCTTATGTTTCATACGCAAACCTGTTACTTTTAAAGCTCGAATATATTCGCCTAATAAAGCACGTAATTGTATATCCTGCAAAAGAATTTCTTCTTTCGCTAATGCATTAATAATAGTATCTATTTGTTTACCAATTTGCATTAAAGGTTTGCTTACACTGTCTTGAAATTGAGCTATATTTTCTGCTGTAGCTTTCTTCATTAACCAATGTGCATTAGGCTGACTTTGAGGTAAGTTTTCTGCATACAAAGGCAATGGATATTTAGTATTCAAAGTATCTAAATAAAGATAAGCCATTAAGCCTTTTTCTTGCAAAAATGAATCTTGCAATTGATAAGCTTTAGTCAATAAATTTGCAATTTTTTCACGTTTAAAAATCTCGCCTAAATATTGCATAGGTTCCATACTATAAGGTTGATCATTATAGGTATGTTGCCAATTCCAACGTGCTATACTCCAATCCAGAATCCAATAACCCCATTCCCAACCATTGCTAATGGCTATATTGCCTTGAGTATTATGTTGAAAATTATATTGAATATTATCCCAAATTGTATTTAAATTTGATAATAATAAAATTGGCTGAGTGTGATCATAACCTCTACCTAAACTCAATCTTTCAATAAACCATGTATTGGGTAAATTATTTTTTTGAGAAAGGGAGTTTTGCTTTTCTTTATTTTTTTGATAATTTACAAAATCGTAATTGCCAAAAGCATATATTTTTTGTAAATCTATACTATCAACTAAAGGACTAATTTTTATAGTTTTTTGTGCATCATAATGAAAAACTACATGAGCTTTATTGATAGAATCAATGTATTGATGCGCAAAGTTTCCTAGCGTTTGTCGCTTACTTATTTTTTTATCTTTGCCATAGTCCCTTTCCCAAAAAATATTAATAATATCCCAATCATTTTTACAAATAGGATGAAGGTTTTTAGCAATTTCTTTGCGCTTATTTTTATTGCTTTGATACCATTTATTTTTGGTAAGTTTATAAGCTGATTCAGCCTTTTTATCGAAAGCAATACTTAAGCCAATTTTGATGCCGCGCGCATGACTATAATCTATAATTTGTTGTATATTATTAGACCAATTTAAAGTGTCAATTTTGTTGCTAAGAATAAACTCAAAATAATTTTGACCATTTCGTGCTAACCAATCAATATACTGAATCATTTGTTGTTCGGCTTCGCTATTTATTGGATTTAGCAAAGCATTAGTTAGCTCAATTTGTTGCAATGTGTTGAGTTGAAAACCACGTGTCTTAAATTTAGCATGAGCATGCCAAAAGAAAGATTCTGAAAGGGGCCAGTATTGCAAATTCGGTATATGAGTTTCTATAGGATGATAAAAACTAAACCATAATTGTTCTTGCAAAAGTCCATATAAACCGTGACTTATAGCTTGATAAGAACTAGCTTGCATTTGCAATAAAATACCATCATCTATGCGTTGTGCATACCAAGAATAATTACTATTTTCTTCTAATGAAGAATTTGTATTTTGCGCCAATGAATCGAGCTTTATAGTGCTCAATTTTTGTGCTTCGATATTTGGTAATTCAATAAGAATTTGAGCATTCATATTGTTGATACGAACATCGCATTGACAAGCCTTTTGTAATAAACTTAAACAATCTTCAATTGCAAAACGAGCAACTGTATTTTTTAAATTATTGGCAGGCGTGAGAATAGAAATACTAGGGATTTTTCCTGCTGCAAAAGGCACAAAGGTGAATAAAAAAAAGGTAAAGAACAAATATTTAAATGTCTGCATTGTAAGCTTACTTTATCTTGTGCAATGCTTCGAAAAGCTTGAAATTAAGGTACAAAAATAAAAGATTATAGCAGAAAGAAAAACCTTTTTCTATAAAATATAAATAGCCCTGAGTTATTCCTCAAGGCTATTTGTATTTTAGCTATAACGTATTAATGATTAAATGTCTGCTTTCATTACTGCAACATTTCAAAAATATTTTATATTTATTGAGCAAATTATACTAAACTAGAACGCAATTTCCAAGGAGAAATCCCTGAATTATTATTGTTTGTATTATTGCTTGTAGTAGTAGTAGTAGTAGATTTTGCGCTACCTCTTTGTGCCATTAAGAAAGCTGCCAATTGTGCCGCAATAGTAGCATCTTTAGTATTACCTTTAGGTAATTGCTCTGGTGTATAATAAGTTTTTACGAAATTTGTATCAAATTTGCCAGACACAAAAGCATCGTGTTGCAATACATAAGTACCAAAAGGTAAAGTTGTTTCTACACCAACAATTTTATAATCTTCAATAGCGCGCAACATACGGTCAATAGCTTCTTGACGGTCTGCACCATAAGTGATTAATTTAGCAATCATTGGGTCATAGTAGATAGGAATTTGCATACCTTGTTCGAAGCCATCATCAATACGCACACCATGACCTTTTGGCGTTTGATAAGTAGTTAATTTACCAATACTTGGCAAGAAATTATTGCTAGGGTCTTCAGCATAAACACGCAATTCTATAGCATGACCTTGAATTTTTAAATCCGATTGTTCTATGCTTAATTTTTCGCCTTGAGCAATTAAAATCTGTTGTCTAACTAAATCAATACCTGTAATCATTTCTGTTACTGGGTGCTCCACTTGCAAACGAGTATTCATCTCTAAGAAATAGAAATTATTTTTATCGTCTACTAAGAATTCTACAGTACCTGCACCTTCATAATTACAAGCTTTTGCCAATAAGCAAGCGCATTGACCCATAGCTTGGCGCATTGCTGCTGTAAGTACTACAGAAGGGGCTTCTTCTACTACTTTTTGATGGCGACGTTGTACAGAACATTCACGTTCGAATAAATAAACAACATTGCCATGTTGATCTGCTAAAATTTGAATTTCTATATGGCGTGGACCAGTAACAAATTTTTCTATAAATACAGCACTATCTCCAAAAGCTGATAAAGCTTCAGATTGAGCGCGTTGCATTTGTTCTTCAAATTCTTCAATATTTTCCACCATTCTCATACCTTTGCCACCACCGCCAGCAGAAGCTTTAATTAGAATAGGGAAACCAATTTGTGTAGCAATTGCTTTAGCGGCATCAATATCTGTAATGGCTTCTTCTGTACCAGGTACAAGCGGAATATTATGTTCTAATGCAACGCCTTTTGCTGCCAATTTGCTACCCATTACTTCAATAGCATGCGGTTTTGGACCAATGAAAATAAGTCCTGCTTTTTGAACTGCTTCAGAGAAAACAGCATTTTCACTTAAGAAACCATAACCAGGGTGAATAGCATCAGCACCTGTAGCTTGCGCTGCTTCTATGATTTTATCCATCACTAAGTAAGATTGATTAGATGGCGCAGGTCCTATACAAACTGCTTGGTCGGCATATCTTACAAAAGGTGCATCACGGTCGGCTGTAGAGTAAACTGCTACAGTTGCAATATTCATTTCTTTACAAGTACGCATAATGCGTAGAGCAATCTCACCGCGATTGGCAATTAAAACTTTCTTTATCATTCTTAATATAAATGGCGTTTGATTTTATTATTGTGCAATTTTATAAAGCAAATCTAAAAAAGAATTCATAAAATATCTTCAAAAGTAATAATTTACTAGCAAAAAGCATGATTTTAAATACATATTTACTCTTTATAGCAATTCTTTCTGCGCTTTATTGCTGTATTCAATTTTTATATAAAATAAATTGGCATAAGATTAAGCCTTATGAATTTCAAACACAAATGGATTTTCCTACAGTTTCCATTATTGTGGCAGCACGCAATGAAAGCGAAAATATAGCTTTACTTTTAGAAAAATTATTGGCGCAAGATTATCCAAAAGAATTATTTGAAATCATTATTGTAGACGACCATAGTGAAGATAATACGACACAAATTATTCAAAGTTTTTTTCCTATTGCTGCTAGCAAAAATATCAAACTTAAGCTTTTATATTTGAAAGATTTTGTGCCTGATAGAAGTAAAGTAAATGCCTTTAAGAAAAAAGCTATAGCTTATGCGCTTAGCCAAAGCCAGCAAGAATGGATAGTTTGCACAGATGCAGATTGTTATATGAATGAAAAATGGTTATCTTATTTAATGAATGCTGCACATAAAACAAAAGCAAAAGCTGTCTTAGCGCCAGTTGTTTTTGAAGAAGGAGATAAGGCTATTTCTTTAAATTTGAGAAGATTCCAACAGTTGGATTTGCTGGCTATGATGGTGGTTACAGCTATAGGCGTAAAATGGAAAGCGCATTTGGCAAATGGCGCAAATTTTGCTTATGAAAGAAAAACCTATGAAAGCGTAAACGGTTTTGAAGGACAAGAACATTTAGCTTCTGGAGATGATATGTTATTGCTTCAAAAAATTGCTAAACAAAAAGACAATTATATTACTTTTCTCAAATCAAAAGAGGCCATAGTTTATACAAAACTTAAAAGTACATGGCGAGAATTATGGCTACAACGTTTGCGTTGGGCTAGCAAATCTACAGCCTATAAAGAAATAAAATTATGGTTAGTCATGGGTTTAGTTGGACTTTTTAATATGTCGATTTTTATTAATATTTTACTTTGTTTTTTCTTTTTTGAAAAGGGAGTTTTGTGCTTCGCAGTTGTTTTTCAGCTCCTTGCAAAATTGTTTATTGATTATCAAGTATTAAAATCAAGTGCTCAATTTTTTGATAGAACAAAATGGCTTAAATCCTTTACTACAGTTTCCTTTTTGCATTGGGTATATATGATAGCCATAGGCTTTTCAGCACTTTTTAAAAAAGAATATATATGGAAAGGACGTAAAGTGCATTAAACTTTTATTAGACAAAAGCAAAACTCCCTTTCCCAAAAAAATATTGAATATATTTAAATTCAAATTCAATAAATTCTGTAATTTTAAATTACATTTATTTTTTACAACTTTCAAAAATATAAGCTCATGTCTATAGAAAAACGTCAAAGTGCTTTATCTACTTTATCAGTTTTGCAAGCACAAACAAGCGATAGTACTGTATTTACAAAAATTTCTTTGGCGGAATTTGTCAAAGATTTAGCGCAAAGAGTTCAAAATCCAGATGGCATTAATCAAGCGCATTTGAATATTTGTGGTGCAGCTACTTTTATACGTTTTTGGCTAATGACAGATCCAGAAAGTTATGTAAAAACAGCCTTTGATTTATATAAAAATGGTAAAGCGCAATATAAAAATATTCCTTTAGTGGCACATGTTGATATGTATGCTAATCGCACACATTTAAATTTAATAGACTGGTTAATGGCTTCTGCCTTACAAAATGCTGGCGGATTAGTAGGGTATAGCCCTGTAAATGAAATGGGCGGTATTCGTGGTATTGCCTTGCCTTCTAAAGTGCAAGAATGGATGGCTGCTTTGCCTAATATGCAAGTGGAATCTGTGGCTAGAGCGGCATCTGTAGATACTATAAATAGTACTTTGCAGCAAGATGGTTTTGTGGCTTTATTAGTGAATGTAAATGCTTTGGATAATTATTTTACTAATGCAAGTTATAGAGCAGAAGATAAAAGTTTTATGGATAAAATGAAGACAGCTCTAAATAGCGTGACAGGCAATCATTATGTAGCTTTAAATACGCCAATTGCAGCTAAAGAAGATGGTTCTTTGCGTTTTGAAGTATGGACTTGGGCAACTTCTTTGGAGGTTGTAATGCCGCATACAGAGTTGAGTAATTGCATAGCACAGACTTTTTTAATTCGTCCAGTTAAGACTTTTGCATAATTTTATAAACTTAAATTGCTTTTGGGCTGTTTAAGCTTAAATTTCATTTTCTACTTTAATTTTTATAGAGCATATATAGGCTTACACTTATGAAAGCAACAGACTTTTTTGAAGAAACACAAGAATTAGAACAACTTTATCTCACTTATAATAATCAGCCAAAAAATTATCAAAAAATTAAAGATAAATTGGCAGGAGAAACAGCTAAAATAGCTTGGAAACGTTCGCAAAGAGCAGGTTGGATTTTCGTCGCTGGCGTAGGTGCAATTGCTTTGGCAGGAAGTGCTTTTGCTTACTGGATGGGTAACCCAGCTAGTATTTTTGCCTTGTTTTTAATTTGGGCCGTAGTGAGTCTTGTTTTCTTGATTATCTCTCGTATTTCTTACAAAAATTCTTATGCTGTGCTATTAGAAAATACGACATTTTTTGAGAAATTTGAAACAACAGTACAGCAAAGTCCATCATTAGAAGATTTCAAAAATAAATGGCAATAATTATTTTGCTATATACATAAAAAAGAGCTTTGAAAGGAATAAATCTTTTCAAGGCTCTTTTAATTTTTTTGAGAAAGGGAGTATGGTTTTCGTTCTTTTTTAAAAAGTCCTATACTTCTTCTTCATTTATATTTTCAATATTGCGTTCAGTAGATTGTAAATGCGCCAATTGTTTATAAACGCCATCTTCTATATTAATGAGTTCATTATGTGTACCCATTTCTACAATTTTACCTTTTTGTAGTACGAAAATTTTGTCTACATCTTTTATAGTAGCCAAACGATGCGCTACGATAATTGCTGTTCTATTACGCATTAAATTATCTAAAGCTTCTTGTACTATTTGTTCAGAATTAGCATCTAAAGCAGATGTGGCTTCATCTAATAATAGAATATTAGGATTTTTCAAAATGGCTCTTGCTATAGCAATTCTTTGTCTTTGACCACCAGAAAGTTTTACGCCTCTTTCGCCTACTAAAGTATCCAAACCTTCGGGGAAAGCACTAATAAATTCCCAAGCATTAGCTTCTTTAGCGGCTTGAATAATCTCTGATTCACTAGCGTTTAAATTACCATATTTAATATTGTCGCGAATGCTACCACCAAATAGAATAATATCTTGCGGCACGAAAGCTAAATTATGACGCAGTTGCTCTAAAGAATAATCATAAATGCTTTTACCATCTACAGTGATTTTACCTTTATTAATAGTATGAAAACGTAAAATTAATTGAATAATAGTAGATTTTCCTGCACCAGAACTACCCACGAAAGCTACTTTTTCACCAGCTTTAATAGAGAAATTTAATTGCTCAAAAATCTCTACATCTTTTCGTGCAGGATAGTGAAAACAAACATCTTTAAATGCAATATCCCCTTTTAAAGGAGATAAACCATGAGGATTAATATATTTTTTGAGGCTCATTTCTGTAGGCGCTTCAATGATTTCCATAATACGTTCTGAAGCACCAATAGCTTTAAGAATTTGTGTATAAAAATCGCCTAAGCTAGCAATAGCACCACCAATAAATGCAGTGATTGTAATAAACGTAATAAGGTCTCCACTTTGCATTTCTCCGCTTTGTACCAATTTAGCACCAGACCAAAGTACAAAGAACATAGCACCAAAAAGTACAGTAATAACGAAAACAATAAATACACCTTTTATTCTTGCAAAACGCATAGAAATATCTACTACTTTATCAAGTGCAGAATTATAGCGTTTAGTTTCATAAATTTCATTATTGAAAGCCTTCACTACACTAATACCTTGTAAAGTTTCTTCTAGAATGACATTTACTTTAGCCATTTCATCTTGTCTTTCTTTAGAAAGTTTGCGAATGAATTTGCCAAAAATAATAGCGCAAATAATAACAACAGGAAAAGTAAAAAGCATTAATAAAGTAAGCTTTGGAGCAGACCAAACTAAAATTACAATACCAATAATTAAAACAATTACTTGGCGTAAAAATTCTGCTAATGTTACAGAAATAGTATCCTGCAATTGTTGTACATCGCCTGCACTACGAGAAGTAAGTTCGCCTACTCTTACTTTTTCTAAAAAAGGTACTTTTTGGGTAATTAATTTTTCATAGAGTTTTTTACGAATATCTGCTAAGCCTCTTTCGCTAATTTGTGTAAAAAGCAAAATTTTAATATAAGAACAAAGCCCTTGAATAATTAATACAGCAATGAGTATTATCCCAACTTGAGTTAAATCTAAATTCCAACGACTTTTCCCATCAATAATATTCATCAATTCGCCTGCCGCTACAGGCAATACCATAAATACGCTACTACCTATTGCTAAAAAAATTAAGCCGAAGAAGAAATGCCATTTGTAAGGCTTAAGATAAGAGAAAAGTACTTTACCTTTTTCCCAACTAGATTTGTCAAATTTAATTCTTTCTTTTTTTTCGCTAGACATATTGTCTCTTGTACTGGCTTTAGAAGTTTTCATATTGTTACTATACTAAATAGAAATGTTATACTTTGCCTATAACATATGGCTATTATGAATGTTGAAAGGAGATATGCTTATGACAGAAATATGACAATTAAAGTCAAAAAAAATCAAAAAAAAGTTCGCTTATCTGCATGGAAACGAAGATAAGCGAACTATTGAAAATGCAGTATTTCTATTTATACGAAGATAATGAAATACTAAGCCTATATATTCTCATTTAAAATTTAGTCTAAGACAAAATCTTATTGTTTATTTGGAAGAGTAGCAGGCGCTTCTTGAGGCATAGTAGGCATTTGCTGTACAGGTGCGCTAATAGCGCCGCTTGTATCAGGCATGAAATCAGATTTAGCTTTTTTGTCTAAAGTGAAAGTCATTACTATACATAAAACGATAAGTGCACCGCCTAAGTAACCAGTGATTTTCTCTAAAAGGTTATTAGTTGTTGCAGGGCTGAATAAACCATTTGCAATTTGGCTACCACCAAATGCAGAGTTGATACCACCGCCTTTTGGGTTTTGTAATAAAACCATGAAAATCAATGCCGCAGATACTAATGCGATCAAAATTGTTAAAAGAATAGTCATTTGAAAGCTATATTTATTTAAAATTCCTATTTTTATTGAAATAGTACTAATTATGATTAGTAAAAATAAATCCAAATC
>X137_Gaur__coassemble_245_pt1 | contig 11034 bp, 7 predicted proteins | sample X137_Gaur__metabat2_high_PE_006 | metagenome-assembled genome bin X137_Gaur | reverse complement strand
ATTGCAATATGATAATACTTATATACATAAAGAAAAACGTCAAGAGCTTTTAGAATTAGCACAGAAATCAAGAATCGTTGTTTTAGAATTGGAGGAAATATATGAGCAGTTATATGCTTATGTAAATAATCCTAATACAGTGAAAGAAGATATGCTTTTTGAAAAAGGCTTTAAAATGTTGAATAGAGTAGAAGTATTATATTATGATCTTTATCAATTGCAAGAAAAAATACATTGGCAGGTAAGTGCCTTGGCTAATCGTTATCAAAGAACAAATTTGAATACTGCTTATGTAACGATTATTCAGCGATTTAATGTAGTTTTGGAATATAGTAAAATGATAATAAGGCTTTCCAAAACTGAAGAATTTAAAGAAACTTACAAACAACAACTCCTATATTTAAAACAATCTATTTCAGATTTAGAAAACAATGCTGCTACTTATCTTCATAATATTCCTTTAGCAGAAGATTCAGAATTTTGTCCACATCAATTTTATCGCAGTTTTTTGGCACAAGCTATGCTTTTTTTAGCGGCAGCAGAAACCTTACCTACTACCCAAGAATATAAAGATTTAGTTTATCCAAATGCTTATTATTTATATAATTTTCAACTTTTTCCTAAGTTTAATCGCTATGGAGATGGCTTGACAATTTTATTTAATAAATTCATAGATTTAAGTGGCGAATATTTTACTAAAGGCATAGAATTTCCTTTATATTATAAAGTAATTTATCCTAAAGTAGAGGCTTATGCACATATGCATGAACTAGAAAATATAGATAGTTTGTTACAAGCCAATGAAGGTAAAATTGATAGTTTTTTGGCTGCTAAAGAGCAAGCAAAACAAGTTTCAGATACTACCCCTAGTATGCAAGGTTTTCCTACGAATAATCTAGTCTTTTTATTAGATGTTTCTATTTCAATGAATAGTCCTGAGAAACTTCCCTTATTAAAAAGTGCTTTATTCAACTTATTGGACGTAATGCGTCAAGAAGATAATATTACCATTGTAACTTATTCTGGTGCTGCAAAAGTTCTTTTGCCACCAACACCTGCAACCGATAGAGCTACTATAAGTGCAGCTATAGAACAAATTAAATATAGTACATTAACTGATGCTGATTTAGGCATTCAACTAGCTTATAAAACGGCTAAAAATAGTTTTATTAAGCAGGGCAATAATCGCATAGTTTTAGCTACAGATGGCAAATTCAAATTGTCTAAATCTACAGAAAAATTAATAAAAAAACAAGCCAAGAAAAATCTCTCTATGAGTATTTTTTATTTCTCTGCTATAGAATATAAAGAGACTAAGGCGCATTTAGAAGCTTTATCCAAAATAGGCAATGGCAGCTATAGATATGTAGAGCCTAATAATGCTAATACTGTTTTTTTGGAAGAGGCGCAGGGTTTGCGAGAATAACAGAAATTTAGACTGTTTTTTTATAAAATATACTTTCTATAAATCAGAATCAAATAAAGGTGCAAAAAAGTAATTTTTTTGTACCTTTGTGTTTTATTTGCTGTACCTATGCAAATTTTTTATAAGTTCTAGATAAAATATATTAATTCAAAGATATACTTCTTCATCCATAATGGAATACACACCGAGCAATTTAGAAAAGAAATGGCGTGCACGCTGGGAAGAACAGCAAGTTTATCGCACTACAGAGGATACTTCAAAACCTAAATATTATGTTTTGGATATGTTCCCTTATCCATCAGGTTCTGGTTTACACGTAGGACACCCACTAGGCTATGTAGCAAGCGATATTTTCGCTCGTTATAAAAAGTTAAAAGGGTTTAATGTTTTGCATCCTATGGGGTATGATGCTTTTGGTTTACCTGCTGAACAGTATGCAATCGAAACGGGCATTCACCCTGATACCACTACTCGTATTAACTTGCAACGTTATCGTCAACAATTAGATAATTTAGGATTATCTTTCGATTGGTCTCGTGAAGTAAATACTTCTGACCCTGCTTATTATAAGTGGACACAACAAATTTTTGTTTGGTTATTCGAACACTATTATGACCAAACTTTAGATAAAGCACAACCTATTGCCAACTTAATTGCTATTTTCGAAAGAGAAGGTAATACTACTATAAAAGCTGCTAATTCTCAAGAAGAAACTTTCACTGCTTCACAATGGCATGCTTTCTCTGATAAGGAGAAAGATACTGTATTAATGAATTATCGTTTGGCTTATCGCAAAGTTGGTTTTGTAAACTGGTGCGAGGCTTTAGGTACTGTATTAGCAAATGATGAAGTAAAAGAAGGTCTTTCTGAACGTGGTGGTCATCCTGTTGTGAAAAAACCAATGATGCAATGGGTATTACGTATTACAGCTTATGCTGAGCGTTTATTGAAAGGCTTGGAAGAAGTTGATTTTGCTGAAGCTATCAAATTGCAACAACGCAATTGGATTGGTAAAAGTGAAGGTGCTCAAGTATTCTTTCCATTAGAAAATAAGGAAGGTAATGTAGAAGTATTTACTACACGTCCTGATACTATTTATGGTGTTTCTTTCTTAGTGCTTGCGCCTGAGCATCCATTAGTGAAAGAAATTACTACTAATGAACAAAAAGAAACAGTAGAGAAATATTTAGCTTATGCTTCTTCTCGTTCTGAGCGTGAGCGTATGGCTGATGTGAAAAATGTAACAGGTGCCTTTACTGGCGCTTATGCTAAACATCCACTCACTGGCGAAAAAGTAGCCATTTGGATTAGTGATTATGTACTTTTTGGTTATGGTACTGGTGCGGTTATGGCTGTACCTAGCGAAGACGAAAGAGATAATCGTTTTGCTACGCATTTTAATTTGACTATTGTTCCTGTTTTAGATAAGTCTCAATTCCCTAATGCAGAAATTGGAGATAAATTAGGTACTTATATTAATTCTGAATTTTGGAATGGTTTGACTGTAGCAGAAGGCATGAAAAAAGCTTTAGATGTTATTGTTGAAAAGGGTATTGGGGAGCGTAAAATTAATTATAAATTGCGTGATGCTAACTTTAGCCGTCAACGCTATTGGGGCGAACCTTTCCCTATTAAATACGATGCTAATGGTGTAGCTCATATAGAGGAAAACTTACCTTTAGTATTGCCTGATTTAAATGATTTTCAACCTACAGCTTCTGGCGAATCACCTTTAGCGCGCGTAAAAGACTGGGTAAATGTAGATGGTTTTGTACGTGAAACAGATACTATGCCTGGTTATGCAGGTTCTTCATGGTATTTCTTGCGTTATATGGACCCTAATAATCCAGATGAACCTTTTAGTACAGCGGCAGCTAATTATTGGCAAGATGTAGATATGTATGTAGGTGGTGCAGAGCATGCTGTTGGTCACTTATTATACTCTCGTTTCTGGCATAAATTTTTATTCGATTTGGGTAAAGTGCCAACTAGCGAGCCATATAAAAAGTTAGTGAATCAAGGTATGATTCAAGGTATTATCGAATACGTTTACATGTTGAAAGAAAAACGCAATGGCAAATTAGTATTTGTTTCTGCTGACCGTATTGAGGAATTTGGCGAAGAAAATGCAGTTATGATTCCTGTTTATGTAAAATATGTAACCAATTACGGTAGTCCTGATTCTTATTTAGATTTGCGCAATATTGAGCAACTCAAAAGCTGGAGAACAGAATATGCTGATGCAGAATTCGAACTTAATGCTTTCTCTCACTTAGTAACACAGAGCGAAGTGGGTAAAATGGGTAAACGCTATCATAATGCTGTAAATCCTGATGATGTAGTAGCAGAATATGGTACAGATTGTTTCCGTATGTATGAAATGTTTTTAGGACCTTTAGAGGATTCTAAACCATGGAATACAAAAGGTATTGACGGTGTATCTCGTTTCTTGCGCAAGCTTTGGAATCTTTTCTTTGATAAAGAAACTTGCATTGTCTCTAAAGAAGAACCTACAGAAAAAGAATTGCGTGTTTTACATGCTTGTATCAAAAAAGTAAATGCAGATTTAGAAAATTTAAGTTTCAATACTTGTATTTCTACTTTCATGATTACAGTAAATGAATTGAAAGATTTAGATTGTCATAAACATGCTATTTTGCGTGAATTAGTCATTCTTATTGCGCCATTTGCGCCATTCATTGCTGAAGAATTATGGGCTGTATTGGGCGAAACTGAATTGTTGTATAAAGCGGCAAGTTTCCCTACGCATAATGAAGCTTATTTAGTAGCATCAGAAATCAATTATCCAATTTGTATTAATGGCAAATTGCGTGTTGCTTTGAATCTTCCTGCTAATTATACGCAAGAACAAATTCAGGCTGCTGCATTAGAACAAGACAAAATTAAAGAAGCTTTAGAAGGCAAACAAATTATGAAAGTGATTATTGTTCCTAAGAAAATGGTCAATTTCGTAGTGAAATAATATATTTTTTTGGGAAAGGGAGTATGGTGCTTCGCAGTTGATTTTTAGTGATTTTAGCTATGTAAATATTATACTTTTCTCAACCCCAAAAACAGAATAGAAAAAGCACATTATCCAATTTTGGATAATGTGCTTTTTGATTTTTATAAACAAATGCCATACTCCCTTTCTCAAAAAAAAGACTAAATTATTTTAATAAAAAAGGCTATTGTTGGCACCAAATTGAAAGAAAAATCTAGCTGGTCTTATTTCTTGTCCATTTTTATATAAATAAGGCGCACCATCTATATCTAACATAGGAATATGCGGATTTTTACCCTCTTCATTGCTGCCCCAATTGGCTGGACTAATAGGCGAATCGTGTATAAATTTATTTTGCATTAAATTGCGTATTTCTTCTGCATCAATGCCAATAGAAGCATCTAAAGTTTGATGTAAAGGAATAGCTTGTTGTACATTAAAGGCTAAAATACCCATAGAAAAACGTCCTAATAAAGCTTGAGACATATCTTTATAACCGAAGCGAGCAGGGAATTTTTCATCATCTCGAATCCAAGGAACATTACCTGTATAAGGATCGCCAGTCCAAGAAATATGATTAAAGCCTAATTGCGTTTGAGTGGGTTTATGCCAATAATATAAACCTAAAGTACCTGTTCTATATCTATCATGCGAAATGCCTGAAAGAAAATCATTTTCAATTACAAAAATAGCCCTTCTAATTTGAAAACCAAAAGAACCAGTAATTTGAGAAGTTTTCCAAGTATCTCTATAAATATTGAAACCATAACCTATAGAATAACGTCTACCTGTTTGATGCGAAACATCATTTATAAATGGCGATAAAAGACTATCTCTTTTACCCCAAGCACCTACTATGCCCAAACGAGATTGTAATTCCCAACCTTTTTGTTTGGTAGCCCAAGTTTTGAAATTATAAGAGCCTATAAATTGTGTATTGATTTGCAAAAAATCATAACAAGCAAAAATTTTGGCACTAATGCCAATACGATGCGTATGTGTGCCCACATTGAAGGTTATGCCTATTTGTCCGCCTAATAAAAATTTATTTCCATCCTCTACCCAACGCCACTGTGCTATACTATTATTAGGGCAAAAAATACATAAAGAAAGTATAAAAGAAAGCCAGATTATTTTCATGTAAGGGGTATTATGCAAAGATTAATTTTTCATTTGAATAGTAGTATTTTGAATAGTAGTAGTAGTAGAATTTTCTAAAGTATTTTTAGGTAAAGCACTATCATCAATTATTTCGAAAGTCCAACCGCTTTGTTCAATAAGTACTTTAATAATATCGAGTGTAGCAATACCTTCTTCTTCTGCTTTTATCAATAAAGGGGCTGTAATAGTAGAATCTTGTAATTTTTTCTTTACTACTTTATTAATAGAAGTAAGCTCTTCGGCTGTAAAGCTAGAGGCAAACATGCCTTCTTTTTTGAAAGGAATTTCAGTATCATGTTCTATAGCAATGACTTCAGCTTTAGGTAAGTTGCGTACACGAATAATCCTATTGACTGAATCAGCTTCAAAAGTTGCTTTTTGCAAATCAAAACCTACAGAAATTTTAGCTTTAGTTTTGATAATCATATGTTTGGAAAAAATACTCATATCTGCTAAAGAAAAATCCTTATAGTCATGATTACCAATATAATCGCCTTGAACAGTAACTAATTTGGCAACTTTATTGATTCTTTCTAAAAGAACGACTTGTTTTTCGGGAGGCATAGGGTCGTGTTGTACTCGCTTTTCCCAAGCAAAAATGTAAACAAAAATGCCTACCACTGCTCCGAAAATAAAAAACATGATGTAATCGAAAAAACGCATAGTATTTATTTAATAAAATTATTAATTTTGTGCTAGTTCAGGCAAACCCTCCCTATATTTGTCAAGCCATAAATATAAGTATTATCTTAGTATTAGAATCAAGATTAAAACTAAAATTTCAAAATATATAGTTATGAATTTTAAAGGAAAAACAGCATTCATTACTGGTGCTACAAGAGGTATAGGTAAAGCTATTGCTTTACGTTTAGCAAAAGAAGGTGCTAATATTGTAATTGCTGCTAAAACAGCAGAACCACATGCACGTTTGGAAGGTACAATTTATACAGCAGCTGAAGAAATTGAAGCAGCAGGTGGTAAAGCTTTACCATTGGTAGTAGATGTACGCGATGAAGCTAGCGTAATGGCAGCTGTAGAAAAAGCAGTAGAGGTGTTTGGTGGTATAGATATATTAGTGAATAATGCTAGTGCTATTCAATTGACGAATACAGAAATGACAGATATGAAACGCTATGATTTAATGAATAGCGTAAATACTCGTGGTACATTTATGTGTACGAAATATTGTTTACCATATTTGAAAAAAGCGGAAAATCCACATGTATTGACGCTTTCTCCGCCTTTGAATATGGAAGCACGTTGGTTTGGTCCGCATGTAGCTTATTCTATAGCTAAATTTGGTATGTCTATGTGCGTATTAGGCATGTCGGAAGAATTTAAAGAATATGGTGTAGCTATGAATGCACTTTGGCCACGTACTACTATTGCTACAGCAGCAATTAAAAATCTTTTAGGTGGCGATGATATGATGCAACGTTCTCGCTATCCTGAGATTATGGCAGATGCTGCTTTTGCAATTTTCAGCCGTGATAGTAAAACTTGTACAGGTAATTTCTTTATTGATGATGAAGTATTAGCAAGTGAAGGGGTTACAGATTTATCGAAATATGCGGTAAATCCTGAATTAGAATTAATGCCTGATTTCTTTGTATAAGGATTAATAAAAAAACAAATGCCATAGTCCCTTTCCCAAAAAAGAGAGACTTTAAATTATAAAAAAACATATGCTATAAAAGCGGCCTAATTTTTTTTAAATACGTTTGAATTTGAATAGGCTAGATTTTATAGTATATGTTTTTCTTATATAAAAAGATAATGCTAAGACTGTTTATTTAGCATTTAATGATATATCATATAATGAATAGTTTCTTTCAACAATTAGCACAACAATTTCCAATGCTGCTTCGCTATTTATGCTATGCAGGGTTGATTTTGTTTATAAGTTTATTCTTTCCTTCTGGCTCTCAATTCGAATATGAATATAAATATGGCGAGTTGTGGAGATATAATACTTTGACTGCCCCTTTTGATTTTCCATTATTGAAATCGAAAGAAGATGTAGAAAGTGAACAAAGAAAGGTAGAAGAGCATGCTAAATTATATTATCGCTTAGACCTAGAAACTATAAATGAACAAAAGGATAGTTTTAAATTAGATTTTGCTAAACAATTTTCTCAATGGAAGGATAGTTTGGGCAGAAGAAATGATGATAGTTTGCGTTATCTTAATTTAGGACTTGCTATTTTAGAAAAGGTATATGCTAGAAATTTAATAGCTATAGACTCTGCGCATTTGCAAAATGATAATGCATTTGTTTGTAATTTGGTGCAGGAGAATATAGATTTAGGCGAAAAAACAAGGGGTGATTTTATTGATATATCGCAAGGGTTAACTTTTGTGATAGATACTATAAGTCAATTGACGCGCACTTATCCGAATGCAAGATGGTTAATGCCTTTATTGAGCCAAAGTATAGAAAAACCGAATGTAACTTTTGATGCTGGTTTGACCATAACGCAAAAGCAAGAGGAAATGAATAAAGTATTGCGCTTTAGAGGTATGGTAAAAGGGGGAGAATTAATTATAGCTTATGGCGGTATAGTGGATTCTACTACTTTTTTAAAATTATCTTCTTTAGAGCATAAATACAATGAAGAAATTAAGGATTTTAAGAATACGAAATTGATTTATATAGGCTATTTATTATTGACTATAGCTTTATTAGTGATTTATTTCTTATTTATAGAATTCTATGTGCCAGAGGTTATTTATAAATTACGCAATTTGGGTTTGCCAATTATGATGATAGCAGGTTATGCTTATTTGTCTTATTTTGTGAATCAAAGTTCGTTTTTTAGTGAATATATTATTCCTTTTGCTATAGTTCCTATTGTTATTCTGAATTTTTATTCTTATAATTTTGCGCTCTTCACGCATATAGTGATCGTGGTTTTATGTAGTATGTTATTGTCTTTAGATTATCAATTTATTTTAGTACAATTGATAGTAGGGATGGTAACAATTTTGACTAGATTAAAAACGCGTTATTTAACCGATTTTTTTACTTCTCTTTTTTATATTGCTATAGTTTATACCTTAGGTTTTATTAGTTTAGAATTAATACATTCTGGTACAATTTTTGATATACAAGATGCCAAAGGGGCTATATTGCAAAAAGGCGTACGTTGGGATATGTTGGGCTGGATAGCTTTGAATGTTTTCTTTACTTTATTATCTTATCCTATTATTCCACTACTAGAAAAAATATTTGGATTAACTTCCGAAATTACTTTAGTAGAATTGAGTGATATGAATAAGCCTTTATTGAAAGAACTTTCAATTAGAGCCTCTGGTACTTTACAACATTCTTTGCAAGTTGCGCATTTGGCAGAAGCTGCCGCCAACTCTATTCATGCTAATGCTTTATTGGTTAGAGTAGGGGCATTATATCATGATATAGGTAAAATAAAAAACCCTAGTTATTTTATAGAAAATCAAGAGCAAGATAATCCGCATGAAGAACTCTCGCCTTTAGAAAGTGCTAAAATGATTATTTCTCATGTAAGTGAGGGAATTCGTTTGGCTAGGAAACATGCATTGCCAGAAGTTATTATAGGTTTTATTCGTACGCATCATGGTACGACAAGAACAGAATATTTTTACAGACAGTATAAAGCGGAACATCCTGAAGAAACGGATAAAGATGATTATTTTGCTTATACAGGCCCTTGTCCTCGTACTAGAGAAGAAGCTATATTAATGTTGGCAGATTCTTTAGAAGCAGCATCTCGTACTTTAGTCAATCCTACTACTACTGATATTGATGAGCTTGTAGAAAATATTATTAATAGTAAAATAGCTAAAAATCAACTCAATAATACTAATCTTTCTTTCAAAGAATTGGAAAGTATTAAAGTGGTTTTCAAACAACTATTAAAAACCATTCGACATGCTCGTATAGAGTATCCAGAAGAAATCAATTAATATTCACACTTTAAATTTTTTATAGTATGAATGAAAAAAAATTAACACATATTGCTTTAATACATCGCTGGGCAATAGGCGTGGTTTGTACACTTAGTTTCTTTGCTTATTTATTCCTCAATACTATACCTTTAGGAAATAATACTTATGCTGGAATTGCTTTTCCTGAAGCACATACAGAACTAAGCCAAAGACAAACTAAATCATTTATTACTTTTGTTTTCGAAGAAGCAACAAGCTCTCTTAAACAATCCATTTTTAAACGCTTAAAGTAAGATTTATAGCCTGATTAGGTAATTATTCTTATATTTTTTGCATCATTAGATGAATAGGGTAGGGGAGTAATCTCCTACTCATTTTTGTATCAAGACTTTACATTTTAAAAGTTCTTGCATAGTAGATTGAATTATGAAAATTAAACTTTACGGAATTAGTATTTTTTTTTCTATTTCTGTGCTTGCATTGGCAGCGTTTAAGATACCTAATGCGAATTATAATATAGAGCGAGAGGTTACTTTAGGAGAGAAACTTTTTTTTGATAAAATCCTTTCCAAAGACCATTCAATTAGTTGTGCCTCTTGTCATATTCCTCAATTTGCTTTTGCCGATACAGTGGCTTTTAGTCTTGGCGTGCAAGGCAAAATAGGCAATAGAAATACACCTTCTTGCATGAATATGAGCGAACGTGAAATCTTCTTTTGGGATGGACGAGCCGCTACATTAGAAGAACAAGCTATTATGCCTATCGAAAATCCTATAGAAATGGATTTACCTATAGATTCAGCTATCAATCGTTTGCAACAACATATTTTATATCCTGCTTTATTTTTTAAAACTTATGGCGATTCCATTATTACTAAAGAAAAGTTAGGCAGGGCTTTAGCTACTTTCCAACGCAGCTTAGAAACATTATCTCCTTATGATAAATTTTCCAATGGAGATGAAAATGCAATTTCTGAACAAGCTAAACGAGGGTTAGAAATTTTTAATGTCAAAGGACGATGTCTCGAATGCCATTTTGCTGGTGACCTTACAGGCGATGAATTTAGAAATATTGGACTATACGACGAAATTAAATATAAAGATAAAGGACGCTACGACATCTCTAAAGATGAAAAAGATTTAGGTTCTTTCAAAGTCCCTGGGCTCAGAAATGTAGCTATTACAGCACCTTATATGCACGACGGTAGTTTCAAAACATTGAGAGAAGTTATTGATTATTACGATAATCCAGACCGCTTCGTTCCACATGCTATCAATCGAGATTCTCTACTCAATACACCTTTAATGCTTACAGAAGAAGAAAAACAAGATTTAGAAGCTTTTTTACATACACTTACCGCACCGCAATTCTTAAAAAATTAACTTTTTTTATGCTTTCTATTTTCTGATTTTATCATCAGATATAAAGATCTTGCAATATTATGTTATATTTGCTAATAAAATTTTGTTATTTTTTTCCTAAAATATTTTTTTTTTGAGAAAGGGAGTATGGCAT
>X137_Gaur__coassemble_244_pt1 | contig 11052 bp, 5 predicted proteins | sample X137_Gaur__metabat2_high_PE_006 | metagenome-assembled genome bin X137_Gaur | reverse complement strand
TTTATTATATTTTTTATTTTACTGTATATTTTACCTTTTTAATAATTGAAAATCCTTACCTTTGCAAAGAATAATTGCTGCTTTTACAATAAAACATTTTATTTTAAAAATTCTATATATAAATTATGCCTGAAATAAAGTCATATCCTGAGCTTTTGCGCTCCATCAGAAAAAAATCATTTCACAATGTCTATATTTTACATGGTGAAGAGGCTTTTTATATAGATGCATTGACGGAGGCTTTGCAGGAAAATGTACTTACGGAGGATGAAAAGTCCTTTAATGAGACTATTGTATATGGAAAAGACGTGGATGTAAAATATATAATAGATTGTTTGCGTCGCTACCCTACTTTTGCAGCCTATCAAGTAGTAATTGTGAAAGAGGCGCAAGATTTGAAACAAATGGAATTGTTGGAAAAGTATTTAGAGCATCCTGTAGAGTCATCCATTTTAGTATTAGCGCATAAACATAAAAGTTTAGATAAGCGGAAAAAATGGATAAAAGGCATTGAAAAGTCGGATAAAATTGTAATTTTCGAATCAAAGAAACTTTATGATAATCAAGTAGGTGCTTGGATTAGAGATTATTTAACCGATAAGCAATATAAAGTGGATGCTAAAGCTTTAGAATTGTTGACGCAATATTTGGGAAATGATTTGGCTAAAATTGCCAATGAACTAGACAAATTAATGATTAATATACCGCCCTCGGTGACTATATTGAGCCAGCATATACAGGAAAATATAGGTATAAGTAAAGATTATAATGTATTTGAATTGCAAGCAGCATTAGCACAAAAAAACACATTAAAGACATTTGAAATTATAAGAAATTTCATAAATAATCCTAAAGAACAGCCTTTACCTATGGTCTTTGGCGCTTTATATAATTTCTTTAGCAAAGTATATCAATTGAACTTTCATAGACAGGAAAGCGATAGCGAATTGGCTAAAATTATAGGGGTAAGTCCTTTTATGTTGAAAGAATATAAAGCAGCTTTACAACATTATAAAAAAACGAATTTGGAGGAAGTTTTACATTTAATAAAAAACTATGATTTACGCTCTAAAGGTATAGCATTAGATTATAAAGATGATTTACTTTTTAGTGAAAGTACTCCTTATGAAGGTTTGCTTACAGAGTTTGTTTATCATGTTTTAAATAGCTAAAAACCATACTCCCTTTCCCAAAAAAATTAAAAATAATAGCATAAGCTATTTTAATATAAATTACCTTTTCTTGTCCACCTTATGGCTAGAACAAAAATTTACTTTGCTTCAGATTTTCATCTTGGCGCACCTAATGAAGCAGTAAGTGCAGCGCGCGAACGCAAAATTATCGCTTGGTTGGATAGTATTAGCGATGATGTAGCAGAATTATATTTAGTTGGCGATATTTTTGACTTTTGGTTTGAGTATAAACATGCTGTACCAAAAGGATTTATACGTTTTTTAGGCAAATTAGCATTACTGAGAGATGCAGGAGTAGCTATACATATATTTATAGGCAATCATGATTTATGGTTGGGCGATTATTTGACCAAGGAGTTGGGTATAATTGTACATTATGAGCCATTGCAAATTGAAAGAAATGGACAATATTTTTTTATAGCACATGGCGATGGTTTGGGTCCTGGGGATAAGAATTATAAGTGTATGAAACGCATTTTTACGAATCCATTATGCAAATGGCTTTTTAAATGGTTGCATCCAGATTTGGGTATAGGTTTAGCTAGTTTTCTATCGCGTAGAAGTAGAGCACAACAAAGCAATACAGAAACTTTTTTAGGTAAAGAAAATGAATGGCTATATCTTTATTCGAATAGAAAAGTAAAAAGTTTGCCACATATTAATTATTTTATTTTCGGACATAGACATTTACCATTAGACTTAGTTTTGGAGAATGAAAGTAGTCGATATATTAATTTAGGCGAATGGTTACATTCTTATACTTATGGCGTTTTTGATGGTCAAGAAATGAAATTATTGACTTATACTATATAAGACAAAAAGCATTATTAGTAAAACAATACTAATAGTGCTTTTTTTATGCCATTTTTTAGACTATGTAATTAGAATAGACGTTTTATTTATATATTTATTATCTATTTATATATTATTTTCTAACGCTATCTCTTCTATTAAAACTATGTCAAAAATACCTACAACTTTTCTACTTAGCTTAATTTTTATATTAAGTTATGTGAGCTTTATTAAAGCTCAAACATATTCTATTAATACTACTAGTACTACGTCTTTTGAGGATATTAGTCAACATCCTGATGCTATGACTAGTGATTTTAATACAGTCACTATTTTAAATAAAATATTACCTATAGATATTAATATATATGGGAATAATTATGCAGCTGGGCAAAGTATTAGCATTAGTAAACATGGTGCTATTTTTTTAGATGTAGTACCCAGTGCTCAGAATAGGACTATGGATTTACCTGCTTATGATAGCGTATCACAAAAGTATTATAATGCAATTTTTCCTTTTTGGCAAGAAAATATTTCTAATAATAGTAATATTAGCATACTCGTAAAAGGTAATAGTCCAAGAAAACAATATATTATACAATAGAATAATGTTATGACAAATACAAGTAGAGGGAGCTATCAAGTAATTTTTTATGAACATAGTTCAGATATAGCCTTTACTTATAGTGGCATAAGCAGCAATTTAAATAATACAATCATAGGTATACAGCATGAAGATATTCAGTTTGTACAATACAATGAAGATAATTTGCCAAATCCCCTTTATAATAGAATAACTTTTACAAAATTAGGAAGCAATGACCTATATATTACAAATTATGCATTCAAAAGTAGTGTAGAACCTCAAAATGATATTGTTATTCAAACAGGGAATTTTATTATAGATTTTAGTAATAGTAATAATAGAAGGACAAAATTACCTTTTCAATTTAGATATAGCGACAATTCATTTACACATATTGCAATTGATCATAAGGGTATAGTATATCTTGAAAATAATAGTAATGGTGCTTCTATTCCTATTTATGTATTTAACTTAGGAGTAGATAATTATAATTTATCGAATAGTGGGTTGAGGTATATTGAAACTAGCATTAATAATGAGGAAGTAGTAGTTGTATCATGGGATAATATATATCCTTATTGTAATTTAGGCAGTCAAATTCAAATTACTCAATGTATAGATTCAATAACTTTAGGAGATTATTCTTTTCAACTACATTTATATAAAAGTGGTATTATCAAATTTGTATATACAGATTTAGATGGTGGCAGTTTGAATTATAATTATGGTAATAATGCTAGACTAGCAGATATTGATAATCTCAATACTTTCTTTAATAATAATCCTTATATACAAGTTAATGGGTCTAGTGCTTATGCCTATGTAGTAACTGCCTATAGACCAACTCTGCAAGCTATAGATTTTCCGCTTTGTGCAGATAATAATAGTGTGGGATATTTTAATGTATCTCCATTTATTAGCGCATTTGAAAATATAGTTATAAATAATAATAATGCTACTGCTATTAATAATAAACTAGTATCAATCAATCAAACAGGCATTTATAGCATTAATGCTAAAGGTTGGCTAAAAAGTAGTAATTTATATGCAGCATTGCCTGATTTAAATCCGCTTCATATTAGTGATTCTTTAGAAACAAAATCTTTTGCTAGACCAATAGAAATTCACCAATATACTGCTCCTTTACTCTTAACCTTAGACCTTAATACTAGCCTATGTAGTCAAGTATCACAAAGCGTAAATATTAGTGAATATTATACTCATCCAAGCTATTTATGGAATACAGGTGAAACCGAAAATAATATTTTATCTAATAGTAGTATAGTGAATACAGTTACAGTCACTGAACATCATAGAATTTGCTCCTCAGTATTAACTAAAACTTCGAATCCTTATATACTTCAACCTATATTATTATTATCTCAAGGGGCATTTCATCCTATAGTTTTAGGCAGTGGAAATAGAAATTTGACAGATTTATTAATTTTCTTAGAAAATAATTATCATACAGATTCTACTTTTATAGTTGAATTTAGCGGAGCCAACGTAAGCAACAATCAATTTATGCTAAATCAAATCACTATGGCTGGTGATTATAATATTGATATTGATGTTTATAATACTGATTCTTGTCAAATTGCTTCAGGTTCTTTTATGCTAAAAGTATTAGCTCCTGCCAATATATCAGGTTTAGATTCTACTTACTGCAATACTGGAAGTAATTTACCTATTAATATAACTAGAAATCAGGACTATAGCTATACTGCTAATCAATATTTAGGAGGAACAGATAATAGACATTATTATATCAATGAAAATGAATGGTTTATACTTATACGTGACCATAATAATAATCTTATCGATACCCTCAATCGCAATAGTCAAAATATTAATACTCAAGCTATTAATATTAATAATTATCCTAATGGTTTTACTATTTTTATTAATTACTATAATAAAATCACCATTAAAAATGGTACAAGTAGCACTGCAACAACTATTAGTACCAATAATTATTTAGTAAGCAGCGATAGTATGACTGTACAAGTAGGCAATGCTATTAGTGCACAATTTGATAGAACTAATTTATCTTTCAATTCTAACAATGCCATTGCCCTTTGCGAACATTATCTCAATCATAGATTTACGGTTTCTAGTAATGATTTTTCTAGCAACAATAGAGGTATGGTCTATGTCTATTTAGGCAATAATTTATTGGATAGTATACAACCTAATTTGGATAGAGAAATATACATTAACCCTGCTGAAATAGATAATGATAATATTGATAATACTTATTTTTTAATTTATAGAAAAGGGAGTTCGGTTTGTAATAATAATATAGCTGATACACTTCGCCTATTGATTACCGAGGTTCCTAATGCAGATTTTTCTTATACAGGTCCTGTATGTAGCAATAGTACGCCTATTACTTTACAGCCTACTTATAATAGTAATTCATCTTTCTTTACAATCAATGGTAGACCAATTTTGGATAATATTTTTGATGTAAGTAATTTGCCCAATATTACTAATCCTATAGGAACGCATAGAGTAAGTTATCATCTTATAGATACTAATAATTGCTCTAATACTTCTTCACAAGATATAACAGTAGTTTTAGCACCTAATGCTAATATTACTAGCACTAAAAATGAATATTGTGGCGATTATATAGTAGATGAAATAGCACTCTCTGTTTCGCCTATAGGTGGCAATTTTTCAAATTATAGTTTATCAGAATCTAGTACATCTTTCGGTATGCGTACTGTGGCTTTACAAAATACCAATAGTACTACTGCCAATCACTATACTATTAATCCTGATCTCTTTACTAATACGCAAACTGATACTATAATTTATACTTATACAGTAAGTAATAGTAATGGTTGTACAGGTACAGCTATACAAGAAATTATAGTGCATAAACCTATAGCGATTAACCATTTCCCCTTACCTACAAATCTTTGTAGAGATAATAGTGTAATCATTAATCTTAATGTACAACCTAGTGCTACTATTGTTTCTTCTAATAATAATTCTACTAATTTAAATATACAGAATAAAACCTATACACCAGCTACTGTAACCACTCCTACTGATCGTATTTATTTCAATTATACAGATCCTATTACAGGTTGTAAAAGTAGAGATTCTGTTATAGTAACTGTAAATGGCAACTCTGATAATTTAACTTTCACACAAGCCTTACCCAACAATATATGTGCCAATACAACTGATAGTTTTCTTATAATTGCTAATATGCCTAATGGTACTTTCATTTGTAATAGTCCTAATGCTTTAGTACATGCCAATTCAAATGGACAAGTGTATTTCAAACCTTCACTTTTAGACACAGGCATTGCTCATGTAAATATTAGTTATGAAATTATAAGCGCTCAAGGCTGTAATACTTATATTACTACACAAGCGAATATAATAGCGCCTCAAATACCTACTTTATTAGCTTTTAAAGATCCTAATAATAGAACAAATAATGTTACTGCTATTTGTGAAAATGAAATTGCTATATTAGATATTCCACTAAGTGAATATAGCCGATTTACCAATAGAAATATTCAAAGTTATAGTACAAATACAAATTTAGCATTATCTATAGATGGCACTGGAGCTACTATTTTCAATGCTGATTTAATTGACCCAGCCTATAGATATGGCAATCATACTTTCAATATTAGAGCTACAGATATTAATAACTGTAGTACTCTAGATACATTCACTTTAGATGTAAAAACAAATCCTAAGCCAATTCGTCAAGGGCTTACAGATAATTATTGTTTACCTGCTTCTGGTACATTAGCGCCTATTAATTTTTCTTATCTTCCAAGTACAGGATATTTATACAATTATACGACTACAAGAAATAACCCTAGTGCTCAATTATATAGATTATTAGTGAATCCTAATCCTAATGCTGCTTTACCAACACCAAGAAGTAATACAGATTTCATTACTAATAATCAGGAAATGAATTATATTACTAGACATACTACTAATAATACTATTGTACAATTTCATCCTACCTTTGAAGCTAGCAATATTATTATCTATGAAGTAAAATATGAAAATGGTTGTGTGAATAGTGATTCTGTTATAGTTGAAGTAAGAAATACACCACTTTTAGAAATTATACCTATAAATGATATATGCCACTCTCAAAAACAATTTGATTTACAAGCTAATATTAATGGCATTTTAGCAACTGATAGTGTTCGTTTTTTCAATAACTCTAATAATGGTGCTATACAGAACAATACCTATACTATTAATACAGCTATATTACCATCACAAGACATTATTATAGCTGAATATAGATCATTAGCAGGCTGTTCTGTTAGAGACACTATTACTGTAAATTTCAAATCTTCGCCTGTTATAACACTTAGCGGTCTCAATAATAGTTATTGTAATACTTCCCCAGACCATACCATTAGAGGACATAATAATAATACCCTTGCATCTGGTATACAAAATGGTGTATTCTATAATTATAATGCTAATGCAACTATTATTACTATAATTGACGATAGTACTGCCCTATTCCACCCTAGTAATATTATTGATAATGATACTATTTATTATGCACTTACAAGTAGCAATGGTTGTACAGATACATTAAAACAATATGTTACTATAGATACCAACATTCAATATGAGTTTACTATAGAAAGGGCATATTGTAATAATGATACTAGACAAATGCCTATTTCAACTAATGCTACCAATGGCGAATTAACCATTACCTATCTTGCTGATAATTCAATTCTCTTCATAGGTAATACCAATACTACTATTCAACCAAGTTCATTAAATTTAGGTGCTTATGAAGTAAAGTATATAGCTACGCCTAATAATGGCTGTCATATAGCTATAAAAGATACTTTCCATATTTACAATGCTCCTGATGCTAGTATTCAAGTAACAAATGGTTGTATTGGAGATAATATTCAAGCAAAGGCTATACATATAAATCCTAATTTCCATTATATTTGGCAACAAGGGAATAATGGTTTATTTATGGATACAACTATCACTATAGATAGTCGCTTGCAAGGTAGCTTTGATGTTCAATTGACAATTACAGACCCCAATACTAATTGCGCTAGTAGAAATATGGCAACTATAAATATTTATGGTAATCCTTCTTTTAGCATAAATAATATAGGTGGCTGTATCAATGATTCAACCGAATTTAAAGTTACACTCTTAAATACAGCTATAGATAATATTACTAATATTAGCTTTGATTTTGCAGATGGCAATACTAGCCAAATCACACCTAATAGTACCATTACTCAATATTCTCAAAATCATCTCTATAATAATCATGGCGTTTATTATGTTACAGTTACTGTAAGTAATTTTGGTGTTTGCCATAAAGACACTATTATTCGAACAATTATCAGTCCTAGCATTGATGTTTTACCCAATAGACCTTATTTAGATACTTTTAATCAATATAGTTCTAATTGGATTGCAGGGCTTACTGCTAATGGTGATTCGGTTTGGGGTAAAGGTCCTATTGATAAATCCTTTCTAAAAACTGGCAACAATACCGTTTGGGGTATACAACCTCAAGATTCTTTTATAAGCAATAATATAGGTTCGTGGATTTATGCCCCTTGCTTAAATATTAATAGTTTAGATAGACCTATGATTAAGTTTGATTTAGCTACGCATCTACATGATAACGAAGGTCTAACTATACAATATTTATATGTCAACAATGATACTATAGAATGGAGAAATTTAGGAGAATTTAATAAAGGTGTCAATTGGTTCAATACGAATCAATTATTAAGTCTTCAAGATATTTATGAAATTCGACTTGCTCATCCACTTTATAGAGGTTTAGGTTGGAATGGTATTATAGGCACACTAAATGCAACCGATAGTATAACTATTTTTTCTGATGCAAGATATAGACTTGATAAAATTAAAAATAGTGCTAAACCACTGCGTTTAAGATTAGGATTTACTTCCTCTAGCCAAAATATTATTGATAACCGAGAAGGACTTATGTTTGATAATTTCTTTGTTGGAAACCGTTCTAAAAAAGTATTACTAGAGTATATTCATAATTCTGATAGTAGTGTATTGCATTCTAATAGATATGTAAGAAATATAGTTTATACACAAGAGTATATTAAAGATGTTGCTTTTATACAATATCATCTTCCTGAAGATGAGTTTACTATAAATCAGAGTAATGAAGCTTTACATAATCACTTACTTTCTAATCGCTCTTCTACTATAGAATCAGGTGCAGTAATTATGGATCGCAACATTTTCTACAACAAACCACATGAAAGTGCTATGCAGTTAAGCACAAATCATATAGATGCTCAAATGTTAGAAGATGCAAAAATCAAAATTGACAATTATCGTATGATTATTGACAATACTAATCACAAAATTTATGTTTCTGGTACTATTACTGCTTTACAGGATATTGAAATACCTATAGATGAGAGTTTGGCACATTATACTTTACTTTCCCAAAATTATGTAGATTGGTATGTACATGGTAGAAATGAGCAACATATGAGCGTACTTAGAGATGGACTTATTGCACCTACTTATGGATACTTTAAAGAAGAACCTATTGTACCATTAGGCACACAAGTTTTTGCTGCTGGAGAAACTTATCAACTCTCTGGAGAATTTCCACTTAATAATCGTTTGGAAAATCTTAGTAATCTTATTTTCAACAATACTAATAATTTAGCGGCTACCACTTTTATTATTCTAGGTCTTGATACGCTTTTGCAAGTAGAACAATATAATCAAATAAACATTACTAATCTACCGCCTGAAGCTACTGTCAGTATTGATGAATTGGATAAACTCCATGAACAAGGAAAAGAAATTTTCTCTTTCAGACTTTATCCTAATCCAGCTATTAATTATACAACTTTAGCTTTCGATCAAGCTCTAAGTAAAGCATATTACTATACTATTTTTGATATTCAAGGACGTATGGTCAAACAGGATATGCTTCATGAAAATACGCTAGAGCAGCAAATCACTATTGAATATTTACCAACAGGTACTTATATTATTCAACTAAAAGATGCACTAGGTACTGTAGAAGCTTATAGAAAATTAGTAGTAATTAAGCCTTAATTTCTTTTTCTTTTTTTGAGAAAGGGAGTTCGGTTTTTGTTTTTTCATTAAATAAAAAAGCATTGCACTTTTACAAAAGTGCAATGCTTTTTTATTTGCTATATGTATAATTTAAACTTATAATCTTTGTTATTTTATTGGGTTAAATTTGAAGAAGGTCTTATAGTACTTACTGCAGCTGTAGGTATAATTTTTGTATTAGGCAAAATCTTTTCCTCCAAATCTTTAATAATAGTGGAAGGCACAACATCTACCTTTACTATACCTTGTTCTTCCTTTTCTTGTAAATAATTACAAGCCACAATACTCCCTACAAAACATGTCAACATGATTTGAGGTTTTTGCATTCTCAATGCCATAAATCCTAAAGCTATAAATAACATAATAAACTGTAATGAATAGCCACTAATAATATCTAGACTATCATGTAAGGGCGATATTATATTAATAGTAATAAATCCTACTGCTAGCAATACAATTACAGCAAATACATTCTTTTTAAGAAAACTCATCAATTCCATTTTCTTTATTTTAATTTTAATTTAGCCATTGGCAATAAAACAAGCTATAGTAAATAGTTTATTTATACTAATGTAATGCTGTTATTGCACTATAAGAATATTAAACCATATGCTCTAATACTAAAATATTTAACATTTTTAGACCTCTATAAATATAATATATTACTACATTTTATAGCAAATTTATATTTAACTTTAAGGTGTAATTTTAATTTTAATATTAGAAATAACCATTTATACGTAAAGCTTAATACAAAGGATCAGTTTTCTATTTACTTTCTTTCAACTAAGGAATAAAATTAGGCTTTTTATACATTCTTTTAAATTAAAAAGTTCGTTTTTACATAAAATTAATGCCTAAATAACAAGAAGTATTCCCTTAAATACCCAAATATTAAAAAATAAATTCTTATATATTTTTTAATCATCATTCCCTAACTTTAAAACATTAATTCCTCTACACTGCAAAACATTCTTATTTGAAAATTAAGTCTCTAATTTTATAATTTCATTTTACTATGAATTCATTACATACCCTATTTCTATTTTGCTGCTTATTTTGGTGCACCTCTTGGTCCAGCGGGCAGTTTTATTCCATTAATCCCAATTGTACTACTCCCTTTGAAAATATTGATAATGTAAGACAAAATATTACGCTCAACTCTGGTAGTAGTAATATTGAATTACCCTTTACTTTTAATTTTGGGGACAAAGACTATAACCATATTAGAGTATACAATAGTGGTGTGCTAGTTTTCTTAAATGCTGCTAATGATACAGTTAAATTTAATGGTGCAAATAATATACCAACTAATAATTCACCTTTACCTCTCTCTATAGTAGACAATAACAA
>X137_Gaur__coassemble_243_pt1 | contig 11086 bp, 7 predicted proteins | sample X137_Gaur__metabat2_high_PE_006 | metagenome-assembled genome bin X137_Gaur | reverse complement strand
GTAGATTGTCTATTACACGTTTCCCAGATATTGCTCCACCAACTATTATGGTATCGGGTGCTTATCCTGGGGGAAATAGTGAAACCGTAATTCGTTCTGTAGTAACACCACTAGAAGAATTAATTAATGGTGTTGAAAATATGGATTATATTACTTCTACTGCAAGTAATGATGGTTCTTTTAATATCACTATTGTATTTAAGCAAGGCGTAAACCCTGATGATGCAGCTGTAAACGTACAAAATCGTGTGCAACAAGCTGCACCAGTAATGCCAGAAGAAGTTATGCGTCAAGGTATAACAACTATGAAGCAACAAAATAATATGATTATGATCTTCAATATTTATACTGAGGATAATGATTTATATGATGAGCTCTTCTTGCAAAATTATGCTACTATTAATATTCTTCCTACTATTAAGCGTATTCAAGGGGTAGGACGTATAGACCTTTTTGGGGATAAAACTTATGCTATTCGCGTTGGTCTTAATCCTCGTATGATGGCTTTATATAATTTAGAACCTGCCGATGTTGTTGCTGCTATTGGTGACCAAAGTTTAGAATCTGCTCCAGGTAAATTAGGAGAAGAGTCAGATGCAGTTTTAGAATATGTAATGCGTTATAGTGGTAAGAAGAATCTTCCTGAAGAATATGAAAATATTGTCATTAAAAATGATGGTGTTAATATTATTCGTTTGAAAGATGTGGCTGAAGTTAGATTCTCTTCAATTACATTTACAGGAGATAATACTACTAATGGAAAAAATGCAGCTACTATATCTATTTTGCAAGCCGCAGGTTCTAACGCTAATGCTGTAGAAATGCAAGTAGATAAAGAAATAGAAAAGTTATCTAAAGCATTTCCTCCAGGTGTAAAATTTGCTAAAGTAATGAGTACTAAAGCAAAAATTGATGAGTCTATAGGACAAGTAATTTCAACTTTATTAGAAGCTTTCGTTTTAGTATTCTTAGTAGTATTACTTTTCTTACAAGATTGGCGTTCTACAGTTATTCCTGCTATTGCTGTGCCTGTTGCTATTGTTGGTACTTTCTTCTTTTTATATACTTTAGGCTTTACTATCAATGTACTAACTTTATTTGCTTTAGTATTAGCTATTGGTATTGTTGTGGATGATGCTATTGTAGTAGTAGAAGCAGTACATGGTAAAATGCATCATGATGGTATGAATGCACGTGAGGCTACTTATAGTGCAATGAGTGAAATTACAGGTGCTGTAATTTCTATTACTTTAGTAATGTCTGCTGTATTCGTACCTATTGGTTTTATGACTGGTGCTGCTGGTTTATTCTACAAACAATTTGCCTATACATTAGCTATAGCAATTGTTATTTCTGCTATCAATGCCCTTACACTTACTCCTGCTTTATGTGCTTCTTTACTTAAAGCACCAGAACATTTGGCAGAAGGCGAAAAACCAAAAGGATTTTCTCAGCGTTTTGCTATAGCATTTAATGCAGGATTTGATAATTTTACTAATCGTTATGTAAGAGGATTGCAATTTTTGCTGAAGCATAAATTGTTCTCTGCTTTATTGATTATTGCTATTAGTGTAGGTGCTTTTTGGTCAATGAGTACTACTTCCAAAAGTTTTGTTCCTTTAGAAGATGATGGTATGTTTACTTATGTTTTAAGTATGCCTCCTGGCACTGCTTTAGGACCAACTACAGAGGTGGCTAATAAAATTAATGCTATTTTAGCGGATGTTGAAGCTATAGAAGCGAATACAGCTATTACAGGTATGAATATTTTGAGTAATAGTACAAGCCCTGCTTATGCTGTAGGTTTTGTCCAGCTCAAACCTAGAAAAGACAGAGGAGAAATAAAAGATATTGACAAAATAATGGAAATGGTAAATGAACGCCTTGCTGAAATAAAAGAAGGTGAAGTTATTACTTTTCGTATGCCCCCTGTCGATGGTTATGGTGTTTCTTCTGATGCTGAGCTTATTCTTCAAGATCGTATGGCACGTTCGCCACAAGTTTTGAAAGCCAAAGCAGATGAAATCAATGAAATGCTGGAAAAACGTCCTGAAATTAATGCTTCTTATACTATGTTCCGTTCGGATTATCCTCAATTAGAATTAAAAATAGATGAAGATAAAGCTAAACAGTTAGGCGTAAGTGTTTCTGGTTTATTAAATACTATTCAAATGTATTTTGCAGGTGATCAATCTTTAAACTTCTATAGATTTGGTCGTTTCTATCGTATTAATTTGCAAGCTGCACCTAAATACCGTATGGATGAAGAATCTTTGAAAGAGGTCTATGTTCGTAATGCAGAAGGTAATATGGTACCAGTTAATACTTTAATTTCTTTGGAAAGGGTATATGGTCCTGAATCTTCTAATAGATATAATCTTTTCAATTCGCTTACAATAAATGTTTCTCCTGCTGAGGGAATTACTAGTGGTAAATTAATGGAGGTTGTTGAAGAAGAATTAGCAAAGCTAACACCAGATTTTAGTTATGAATGGTCTGGGTTGAATTATGAAGAAAAAGCAGCAGGAAACCAATCTTTTATAATTTTAGGGCTTTGTTTATTATTTGTATATTTACTTTTATCAGCTCAATATGAAAGTTATATTCTTCCTTTAGCTGTATTATTGTCTATTCCTACAGGTATTTTAGGGGCTTTCTTAGGTATTAAAGCTGTTGGCTTAGATAATAATATTTATGTACAAGTAGGTATGATTATGTTAATTGGTCTATTGGCAAAGAATGCAATCTTAATCGTAGAGTTTGCTGTACAACGTCGTGCTGAAGGTTTATCCATTATAGAATCTGCACTTGAAGGTTCTAGAGCTCGTTTACGTCCAATTATCATGACTTCTTTGGCTTTCGTAGCTGGTATGATTCCTTTGATGTTTGCGCAAGGTGGTATGGCTACAGGTAATAAATCTATTAGTGTAAGTGCTGCTGCTGGTATGACTAGTGGTGTAGTACTAGGGGTAATGATTATTCCTGTATTATATGCATTTTTCCAATTTATACACGAAAAGTTATTCCCTAAAAAAGACTTACCTCCTATTAATTTAAATAAAACGCTAGCGCCTAAAGAAGAAGAAGCTATAGATGCGCATTAAAATATCATTATAAATGAATATTAAGTTTTCTTTGATTTTAAGCATTTTCATGCTTTTATCATTCTCTTCTTGTTTACTCAAAAAGGAATATCAGCGTGAAAATATTCAAGCGCCTGAGAGTTTTAGAGCAGCAGTGCAATTAACAGGCGATACTACTTTATTACCTTGGCGTACTTTCTTCAAAGATCCACAATTGGTGACTTTAATAGAAAGAGCCTTAAATACAAATAATGAAATTGCTGTAGCTATTAAAAATATGCAGCAATTAGAGTTAATGTATAAGCAATCTAAATTTGCTTTAGCACCTACGGCTGATTTATTTTTAAGTGCTAATACTACATTACCTTCTGGTAATAGTTTGGATGGTACACTTTCCAATCAATTTATTGGTTCACGTTATGTACAAGATTATACAGCTGCTTTGCAAGTGAATTGGGAAATTGATATTTGGGGGAAATTCAAAATGCAGCGTGAAGCCGCTCAAGCCGAATATTTTGCTCAAAGAGAAAATCTTATTGCACTTAAAACACGCATTATTGTAGAAGTTGCACAAGCTTATTATAATTTAATTAGTTTGGACGAACAGTTAGCCATAGCCGAAAAGTATATTAGCTTAAGCGATAGTACTTTAAGAATTATGGAATTACAATTTCAAGCTGGCGAAACTACGGCTTTAGCTGTAAATCAAGCCAAAGCACAAAAGAAAACGGCTGAATTATTAGTGCCTTTAGCCAAACAAAATATTATTATTCAGGAAAATGCTTTAAGTATTTTGTGCGGAGAATTTCCAAGAGAAATACAACATGTTAGCGAGCTACAAATGGCTTATCCTGAAGAAATTTTGGCTACAGGTGTACCTGTTACTTTATTGAGCCGTCGCCCTGATGTGCGTATGGCTGAGTATTTTGCTATGGCGAATTTTCAAAGAATAGGTTTGGCTAAAGCGAATTTATATCCCACTATTAGTTTGTCGCCTCAATTTGGACTGAATTCTTATCAATTGAAAAATTGGTTGCAAATTCCAGGTTCTTTTATGCAAACTTTAGGCGGCAATGTTTTAGTGCCTATTTTCCAGCAAAAAGCTTTGCGTACAGCGTATAAGACTGCTACTTTAGAATATGAAAAGTCATTGATTGATTTCAAACAAACTTTCTTAGTGGCTGTTGCCGAAGTATCTGATGCTATGGCTTTAGTACAAGGTGCTAAAGAGCGTTTGGTTTTGGCTGAAGAAAAATCTCAATATTTAGAAGCTGCTATTGCTGATGCACTTAAATTGTATCGTAGTGGTATGGCTACTTATTTGGATATAATTGTAGCACAAAACGAAAAATTGCTCAATGATTTAGATATTATTAATATCAAATTAGAAAAAATGAATGCTACTATTCAGCTTTATAGAGCTTTGGGTGGTGGTGTAGAATAAAATTTTTATTTTCTATTTTTACAAGTGGAATGTCTTGATATCTAATCTTAGAGCAAGATGTTCCACTTTTTTTATGCCTTAGTATAGGACTTTTATAAAAAACAAATGCCATACTCCCTTTCTCAAAAAAAGACTTGTATTTAAAAGTTTCTATGTAACTTATTCAGAATCAACTTAGTATAATTAAAAAATACTCTAAAATTATAATATATTTTTATGCAATTATCACAACTATTGTTACTTCCTTTTTCTCTTTTTTTTCTTGGAAAAGGGGATATGGTTTTTAATTTTTTTGATTATGCACCTACGGTGCAGTTAGCTGCTCAAAATCCTTTACCCATTAGTTTTCATGAGCATAAACAAATTATTTCTTATTATAAAGACGTAGAATTAGAAATCAATAGATTAATTCCTCAGCAATTGAATCATCCCGCAGCTATATCTTTTATACAAAATGTGGAGCAAAATATAGTTATGGATATTTGTATGCATGCGAATAATAGTAATTGTTTTGATTTATCGAATGCTTATAGAGATTTAACTATTTTGCATAAAACTTTGAAAAAAGATGCGCCAGAAATATCGCCATGGAAAGTTAAATTTGATTATACTATTAAAAGCACTGGTCCTAAAATTTTGTGCATAGAAGAATTTGTAAGTTATGCTACAGATGGTTATGCTGATATGGAAAGTACTTCGTATATGATGTTTAATTTAGAAAATGGAGAAATCCTTTTTGAAGAGGATATTTTTAAGGATATACAAGCTATTTTGCCTATAGTAGAAAATGCTTTTAAGGCTTATTGGCTGGAAAAAGAAGGTCGTGAAATCAGCAATTATGAATTGGAAGAAATTAGTTTCCCTAATAATGAATTTGCATTGCCATCGGCTATAGGCATGACAGAAACAGATATATTATTTACTTATGATAGAGGAGAATATATGCATGATGCTTATCCTGCTGTTCGTTTAGCTATTCCTAAAAGTGCTTTTGGCGAAAATTTATTATTCCAATAAAAATTAATATATATAATATTATATACATTTTGATAAAATAAGTATCTTCGAGCAATAACCTCATTGAATCTAATGTGTAAGCTGATTAACTTAAGATATTTTAATGTATGATTTTTGGTAATATTATACAAGTGCCGCCGCCCCAAAGTGGCAAAATGGGCTTCCCTTGGAATCAGGAAGTGCCTGTAAGTAAGTACAATAATTGGGATGAAAACCAATATCCTAAAATTTCGATTATTACCATAGTGCATAATCATGCAGATTATTTAGAACAAACTATTCGTTCTGTAGTCTTGCAAAATTATCCGCATGTAGAGTATATTCTTATAGATGAAGGCTCTATAGATGAAAGTTTAGCGATTATAGAAAAATATGAAAGATTTATAACGCATTTTGAAACTGTACCAAATACCAATGCTTCTAATGCTTTTGAAAAAGCTTTAGCAATAGCTTCAGGCGATATATTAGTTTATCTTAAGCCAGGCGATTATTTTACTTTAGATGCTTTGCGTACAGCTGGCGAATTGATGGTTAAAGAACAAGCCGATTTAGTACATTTATCTACACATATAGCCGATGAATCAGGCAATATTTTAGCTTATGATTTAAATATAAATTTGGGCGAAACATATTTAGAAACTATTGCTAAAATAGGTATAGAATATGCAGCAACTTTTATTCGTTTAGATAAAATTAAACAGCTCAATGGTCTGAATACTAATTTGCCTTATATTAAAACTTGGGATTTATATGTACGTTATTTATTTTGTTTTAAGCAAAAAGGTATAGTATATAGTGATTTCGTGGGTATGGTGGTTCAAAAACATCAAGAAAGCGAAATCATGGAAAAAACTATTTTTGGCGAGATTAGTAAGTTTGAATATAATACATGGCAGGTTTTGCGTGCCTTAGTCGAAAAGGATTATACTTTAGCTAAGGCTTTAGATGATTTAGGTTTTCAATATAATGCTACTTTTGCTAAAGATTATCCTATAGTGGCTTTATCAGATTTACAAATGATAATTTCTAATAAGCTATTCTTTAAAGTAGCAGAAGCTTGTGCATTGGGCGAGTATAAAAGAGCGCATAAAATGGCAAAAATTATAAAAAATGATTTGCTTAATTCTCTTTATCAAAAAGACTATAAAAAAATGAAAACAGCTATTTTCTTCAAAAAATGGTTTTCTAAATATTAATTTTTATTTTTTAATATAAAAAAAGCAGCCTATTCTATAAAGAATAAGCTGCTTTTTTATGTATAGTGCTGTAAAATTATCTCCTAATGATTAAGGGGTAATACGACCATAACGACGTGGGAATGGTGCCGTTTCGCGTACGTGATTTAAACCACATACCCAACGCACTAAACGCTCTAAACCTAAACCAAAACCAGAGTGAGGAACAGAACCAAAACGACGTAAGTCTAAGTACCATTCAAAATCTTCTTGATTTAAGCCATGTTCTTTAATGCGCTCAATAAGTAATTCGCAATCTGTTTCACGCTCAGAACCACCAATGATTTCGCCATATCCTTCTGGCGCTAAAAGGTCAACGCCTTTTACTACTTCAGGATTATCAGGATGACGTTTCATATAGAAAGATTTAATTTTAGCTGGCCAGTTATAAACCATAACCGGTGCATCAAAGGCACGTGTAAGTACAGTTTCATCTGAGTTGCCTAAATCATCTTCTTCTACTTTATTGAAGTTTTTAGCTGACTCAATCCACATAGGAATATTGCGTACTTTCTCTTCTAAAGTAGTAATCTCGCCTTGTAAAGCAATAATTTTAGCTTCATTGAATTGGCGTTCGCCTTTTTTCAATTGACCAGATTTTACTTTAGCTTCTCTTTCTGCAATTTCTGCTTTTTTAGCTTCAATATCAGCTTTAGCTTGTGCTAAATCTTCTTCTTGAATTTTGATAGCATTGCGACCATTTACTTCTAATTCGCCACGTAAAATTTTCGCTGCATCATGATAAGTAACGCGTACAAATGGTTGGTTAACTACAGTTTCTAATTTAGAAATATCACGACCAACAATTTCTAATTCTTTGCGAGAAGTTTTCAAAATACGACCAATTACAGATTTTACGAAACGTTCAATGAGTTCCATATTATCTTCATTCGTATAGAAAGCCATTTCTGGTTCAATCATCCAGAATTCAGCTAAGTGACGAGGTGTATCTGATTTTTCAGAGCGGAAAGTTGGACCAAAAGTATAGATTTTACCCATAGCCATAGCCATAGCTTCGCCATACAATTGACCTGATTGAGAAAGGTAAGCTGGTGCACCAAAGAAATCCGTTTGGAATAAATCTGTTGTACCTTCGCAAGCTGTACCTGTCAATAATGGCGCATCCATTTGAACGAATTTTTCGCTTTGGAAAAACTCATGAATACCCATAATTAATTCATTGCGTAAACGCATAATAGCCCATTGGCGTTCTTTTCTCAACCAAAGATGGCGATTATCTTGCAAATACGCTACACCTAAATCTTTTTCGCGTTGTGCTAAAGGATAAGATTGTGCTATATTATAAATATGAAGGTCTTTAACTTGAACTTCGTAGCCGCCTTTTTGCTTTTCATCTGCTATCACAGTACCTGTGAAACTTACTGCACTTTCAATAGTAAGTTGATTCGCTTTTTCGAAAAGTTCTTCACCTACGTTTTCTAAAGAAACCACCACTTGGCAATAGCCAGAGCCATCACGCAATTCGAAAAATACATTCGTTTTGCTGGTACGAATGTTGTAAATCCAACCTTTAACGGTAACTTCTTGACCCACATATTGAGCAAAGTCACCAATGTATTGATGTAGCATAATTTTTATTAAAAATATTTTAAGATGGAGTGAAGACCATGTACAATTTATAACTTTTTCTCAAGGAATTGGTTATTCAATTGATGTATTTTTTTTGGAAAGGGAATTTTGCTTTTGTAAAAGTCTACAAAGATAAAGAATTTTTTTATCCTACTAGTATCTCTAAGCTTAGCAAAAGGAAAATTATTTTTAAAATAAAATAAAATACCATACTCCCTTTTTCAAAAAAACTGAAGAAATAACTTATTTTTATGACTGAAAGTTCATCGATAGATAAAATCTATAGCATCATAGAGTAAATCGTTTCTTTAATTTTATTGAAACTAATATATTTGCATTATCAAATCGAAGCAAAGATTTTAAATTTTTAATATTTCAATATAACATTACTAAATTTTAATTACCATGGCATACATTCTTGGTGTAGGTGAGGAATTCCCACAATTTGAGAAAAAAGCAGTAGTTTCTTTAGAAAAAGGTCAAGAGTTTGTTACATTAACAAACGACTTCGCTAATGAGAATGACAAATGGACAGTAATGTTCTGGTGGCCAAAAGATTTCACTTTCGTTTGTCCTACAGAAATCGCTGAATTCAACAAAGCTTTCTTAGAATTCCAAGACCGTAATACTACACTTATTGGTGCTTCTACAGATAGCGAGTTCGTACACTTAGCATGGCGCAAAGATCACGCAGATTTACGTGATTTACGTTTCCCTATGTTGGCTGATACTTCTAAATCTTTAGCAGAAGAATTAGGTATCTTAGGTACAGAAGATTTAGTAGCTTACCGTGTTACTTATATCATCGACCCTCAAAACATTGTACGTTGGGTTTGTATGAATGACTTAAGCGTAGGTCGTAGCGTTGATGAAGTATTACGCGTATTAGATGGTTTACAAACAGACGAACTTTGTCCTTGTAACTGGAAAAAAGGTGAAGAAACTTTATCTTAATTCCTCGATAACAACAGCATAATCGCTATAAAAAAACCTTTGCATAGCAGCACTTATAAACGAGCTTTATAAAACAGCTTGCAAAGGTTTTTTTTATACTAAATAAAATATAATATTAAAATATAATAAAAATTACTTAGATATAAGTAATTGATTAACAATATAGAATTATGTCAGAATTTTTAGAGACAAAAGCAGCTTTAGAGCAAGATTTATTATTAGAAGCAATTAGCAATGATACTTTAGATGTTTTAATCGAAGCTGAAGCAAAATATTTGAAAGATGCACGTATGAATCTTTCAGCTTTCAATCGCTCTAAAGAGATTAATAAAAAAGAATTAGCTTTATTAGGTTTAGCAATTGCCAATACAAATAATAATCCATTAGTACAGGCGGCTTTTACAAAAAGAGCTAAAGCAGAAGGCGCAACAGCTATTGAAATTGCAGATGCATTATCAGCTTCTTCATTAATGGGCGCTAATAATATTTTATATCGTTTCCGTCATTTCATGTCTAGCGAAAGCTATGATCGCATGCCTGCTGGTATCCGTATGCAAGTGATGATGAACCCTAATGTAGGTAAAGAATTTTTCGAATTATTGAGCTTGGCAATTTCTGCCGTAAATGGTTGCGAAATGTGCGTTCGTGCGCATGAAAGTTCTTTAGTGAAAATGGGTACTAGCGAAGCACGTATTTTCGAATCTATTAAAATTGCAGCTGTTGTTACTAGTATTTGTAAATTAGTTTACTAAGCCAATATTTTTTAGTTTATATATTTTTTTGAAAAGGGAATAAGGCATTTGTTGTTTTATTCTCTTTTTTTTTGGCTTTAACTAAGACTATTAAAATAAAAATGAGGGATTCTATAGCTTTTTATAGGCTTTTTCCTAAATTTAATAAATCTTTATTGCTTTAGTATTTACTTACTAATGCTTTTATATATATTCTATTAATTAATCAATTCCTATCTATTATGAGTTTTAATGGCATTCAATATGTAAATGATGCTAATGGTAGAGCCACTAAAGCAGTGGTAGATTTAAATTTGCATGCTGCCGAATTTAATGCTTTTTTGCAACAAGTAGCCGCTAAAGAAGCAGCTAAAGCTGCTGCCAATAAAAATACAAATTCTTTATTTGCAAATACAGCTGCCAATAATACTATGAGTGCTAAAGTGGATAAAATTATTCAAGAAGCACAAAAGTATATTGGTACACCTTATAGAACAGGTGGTACTACTCAATCTGGTATGGATTGCTCTGGCTTAACTTCTGTTATTTTCAAAGTAATTGGTATAGCTTTACCAAGAGTATCTAAAGACCAATCTGCTGTAGGTGTAGCAGTAGCTAGACAACAATTGAAAAAAGGGGATTTAGTATTTTTTGCTACAGGTACACCTAATGTAATTAATCACGTAGGTGTTGTTTCTAATGTAGCGGCTAATGGTACAGTAGATTTCATTCATGCTTCTTCTTCTCGAGGTGTAATGATTTCTAATTTGAGTCAAGATTATTGGAATAAAGCTTATATAACGGCAAGACGTGTATTATAGAAAAAAATAAATGGATTTATACTAGGGAATAGGAATATTTAAAAAAGAACTAAATACCATACTCCCTTTCAAAAAAAAAGAAGATATAGTTGCTATAATGGGAACTATATCTTTTTTTTTATGGTTAGTTGGAATATAAAATCAAGACTATTAAAATTTGAATATTTGCCTAATCATTAAGCTCTTTTTGAACAGCATATGCTTACAATCA
>X137_Gaur__coassemble_242_pt1 | contig 11138 bp, 11 predicted proteins | sample X137_Gaur__metabat2_high_PE_006 | metagenome-assembled genome bin X137_Gaur | reverse complement strand
ACCAGAAGCAAATAGTAAGTTTTGGCTAAGCGATACATAAACTTTGCCATCTCTCTCTACAATAGTTAAATCCGAAGCTTGGAACCCACGCAAAGCATCATTTAAAGTTTCACGTAAAGCTTTAGATTTTGCATCACGTTCAGCAATCGCTTTTTCCAATTCGGCTACACGTTTTTCACGTTCTGCTAAATCTGCTTGCAAATTCTTTTTCAAAGATTCTAAATCTGCCAAACTACCATCTTTATCTTTCAATAAGCGTTCTTTTTCAGCAATTTCCAATTCTCTTTTTTGCAACATAGCTTCCTTTTTGGCTAATTCTTCAGCTATAGCTTTAGAGCGTGCATCAGCTTCTTTAGTATAACGTTCGTTCAATTCTAATAAATCTTTATAAGTTTTATTCAAACGGTCGTTAGTTACTTGCAATTCATCATTTCTACGTAATTGCAAATCATATTCGCCTTGCAATTTAGTCAATTTTGCACCTTGTTCTGCAAAGTCAGCTGTTAATTTGCTTAATTTTTCATTAGTAGCATCTCTTTGAGCTAAAGCATCATTTTTTGCTGCTAAAGCGGCTTCTTTTTCGCTAAGGGCATTTTTTTGTGCTGTTACGCTATCTTGATATTTTCTATTTGGCACACAAGCTATAGTTGTAAGGCTTAATGCAGCAAATAAAGGAAGGAGTTTTAATTGGTTTTTCATGGTCTATTGAAAAAGTTTATTTATGAGGCATTTTAAAATATATTATAATGTATACACTAAAGTAATTTTAAGCCAATTGAATTATACTACAAATTGTCTGGAGATTGTACCATTAAAGAGTCTTTAGCTTTTTGTTGGTATTGCAATTGCAATTGAGCATGTCGCAATTCTTTTTCTAGACGAATAATCTTTGCTTGTAATTCATCAATATTATCTTGGCTATAAATTTTCAAAGCAGTATATTCATCTTTTAGTTTTTGCAAATCTCTTTGACTATCGGCAGCCAATTTAGTTAATTGTACTTTGTCCTTATTTAAGGCTTGATAATCATTTTGTAATTGCAAATGTGCTTGGCGAGAAATGCAACTAGTGAGCGAGAAAATTAAGATGCTAAAAAGAAAGAAAGTTTTCATAATTGCTCCAAAAAAATCAAAATGAAAAGCTAAAATATAGCTTTAAAAATATTTATAAATCCAATTGTTGGCTATAAGCCAATTGATAAGTTTCGCCCAAACTTGCAATAAGATAACTGGCTTTTTGCTTTTGGCAATTTTCCATAATCAACTCACAAGCCAATTGTATATTTTTTTGGTCTAAATGTGCAAAAGGCTCATCCATTAATAAAATTTCAAAGGGTTGGCATAAAGCTCGAACTATAGCAAATCTTTGTTTTTGACCATAAGATAATAAACCACAAGGCTTATCTAATAAATGGTCAATTTCCAAAAAATGGCACATTTTTACAATATCCCCTTCCCCAAAAAAATTTGTTAATTCATTTTTTAAAAGCAAATTTTCTCTACCTGTCAAATGTCCGAATAAACGCAAATCTTGAAAAATAACACTAACTTGATTTTGTCTGATTTTAGACCAATCACTAAGTGAAAATTCACGTATATTGTTTCCTTTAAATAAGACACTTCCTGTATAATCTGTGCGCAAACCATACAAAATATGTTGCATAGTGGTTTTGCCTTTTCCCGAAGCGGCGCCTACAAAATATTGATGCTCTTGCGCTATTTCTACGCGCGTATTCCAAATTTGTGAATCTTTTCTAAATTGATTTTCAAGAGGCATAGGAACTACCTCTTTGAGCTCGTATAGTATCATAAGGCGAGGCGAAAGATTAAGTGAATTTTACATTGTATTCGTCCACTAATTCTAAAATAGAAGTGAAAAATACAAATTTATTCGCAAAGCGTTTGCCTACGATTTCTTCAAATTTGGCAGCATCTTCACGCAAATATTTCTCTAAGTATTGCTCCGATGGTGTAGTAAATTGATAAGCAAAAGTTTCGCCATCATTTTCATCCAAACGCACACGTGTAAGGCGCACGCTATCAAACATACCTGTTTTCAAAATTTCAATTAAATGCTCTTCAGCCATCCATTTGAAAAATTCATCAGCTATACTAAGTTCTACTTTAAAAGTAATATTATATATTAATCCTTTCATTTTTGAATATGCGGGTTTTATATGCTAGAAATTAAATTGATAATGAAAACAAAGATAAGGCTAATTTTTGGTATTTGAGGGATTCAAAGTAGCTTTTTATGGAAAGGGAGTATGGTATTTGTTCTAAATATTTTTTCTTATAAAATGCTAAAAAAATGAGCCATTATTTTAAAAATAACGTTATACACCTGATAAACTATCATCTTATTTTGGTTAAAGTTTGTTAATTTTATTATATTGCAATACTTTGAAGCCGTATTCTGTAGTCTATATACTTATAGACTATTTATTTTTTAGGTCAAATAGGCTAATTCTATTCCTGCTTATTTTAAATAATACTAATTATCGTACATATGATTAATGTGAAAAAATATATACGCTTGCCATATTTGTGTCTCGTGATGTTGATGAGCTGCAATAATCCTTCAGATATGCAAGCGCAAATTCCTAATGGTGGTACGCCTACTAAAGAACAAGTATTAATGCAATCTGTATTAAGTTCTATAGAGCGTTATCATTATGAGCCTAAAGCTTTAGATGATGTTTATAGTGAAGCAGTTTTCAATCAATACTTCAAAGTCTTAGATAATAATAAACGCTATTTCTTACAGTCTGATATTGACCAATTTGCTAAACACAAGAAAAATATTGATGACCAAGCGCGTACAGGGAGCTTCGACTTTTATAATGAAGTGAATGAAGTATATAATAAACGCATAGAAATGATTCATGGCTTTTATACAGAAATACTAGCCCAACCTTTCGATTATAAAGTAAAAGAGAGTATAGAAACTGATGGTGAAAAATTAAAATTCGCTACTACTGAAGCTGAGCTTAAAGACCGCTGGCGCAAAAGCTTAAAATTTCAAGTGCTTACACGTATTCAAACGCGCTTAGAATTACAAGAAGAATCTTTAAATAAAAAAGATTCTCTAAGCAAAAAAGACCTTAATGCTACAGAAAAGAAAGATACAGCAATTACCATCAAAACTTTTGATGAAATAGAAAAAGAAGAACGCGAAAAAGCACTCAAAAACTATAATACTTGGTATACTAAAGTAACTAAAGAAAAGAATGAGGTGCGTTTGAGCTATTTTATTAATAGTTTTTTGGCTGTACTAGAACCACATACAGAATTTTTTCCACCACTAGAAAAAGAGAATTTTGATATTCGCATGGCAGGGAAATTGGAAGGTATTGGTGCTCAATTGATTGAAGAAGATGGTTTTATTACTGTTTCTCGTATTGTACCAGGTTCTGCTGCTTGGAGACAAGGGGAGTTAAAAGAAAAAGATAAAATCATAAAAGTAGGACAAGGCGAGCAAGAACCTGTAGATGTAGTAGACATGAGCATGGATGAAGTTTTACCTATGATTCGTGGTGCTAAAAATACAGAAGTGAGACTTACTGTACGCAAAGAAGATGGGACTATTTTGACTATTCCTATTGTGCGTGATGTAGTTGTATTGGAAGATAGTTATGCTAAATCGGCTATTTTAGAACATGAAAAAGCTAAAGTAAAAGTAGGGCTAATTGATTTACGTTCTTTCTATGCAGATTTCCAAGACCAGAGAGGTCGTCGTTCAGGTAGAGATGTACGTGCTGAAGTACAAAAATTAATTGCTGAAGAAGTAGATGGAATAGTAATTGATTTGCGTTTTAATGGCGGCGGCTCGCTTTCTGATGTTGTAGATATGACTGGTTTATTTATTGATAAAGGACCAGTAGTACAAGTAAGAGACCGTAATGAACGCAATACTGTATTGGAAGATAGAGATGCAGGTGTTTTATACAATGGACCATTAGTAATTTTAGTTAATTCTGCTTCTGCTTCTGCTTCTGAAATTTTAGCAGCTGCTTTACAAGATTATGGTCGTGCTATTATTGTAGGTACAGCACCAACTACTTTTGGTAAAGGTACAGTACAACGTTTCGTAGGTTTAGATGATGAATTGCCAAGGAATTTACGTGCTTTGAATTTGGGCGAATTAGGCGCTATAAAAGTAACGATTCAGAAATTTTATCGCATTAATGGTAGTTCTACTCAACTTAAAGGCGTAGTGCCTGATATTATTTTACCAAGCCAATATAGCTATTTGGAAATTGGCGAGAGAGAAGAAGATTTTCCTATGAAATGGACAGAAACAGCACCTGCTAATTATAAGGAAAAAGCTACTATTCGCAATGTAGATAAAATCAAATCGCAAAGTGCTAAACGCATCAATAGCAATAAACTTTACAAACAAGTAGAGGAGCATGCTAGATGGACTAAGCAAAATTATGATCAAAGCAAGTATTCGCTCAATTTTGAGGAGTATAAAGCTACTCGTAAAGCACAAAACGATAAAGCAAAGGCTTATAAGCCAATTTATGAAACAGATATGCTAGATATAAAAGTTTCTTCACTTTTGGCTGACCAACCTGCTATATTGAATGATAAAGCAAGAAAGGAAAGTACAGAAGCTTGGCATAAAAATCTTAAAAAAGATTTTTACTTGGAAGAGGCTATCTTTATTATTAAAGACTTGAAAAAGTAATATAATTATTCGTTAAAATATAAATAGCGCACAAGAGTCTAGGCTTTTGTGCGTTATTCTTTTTTATGGTTAGTACAGCATTATATTTTTTATTATTTTTGACAAACCATAGTCCCTTTCCCAAAAGGATTATATTCCTCACTTATTGGATACAATTTAGCATATGAAGTTATTATCATTGATTTTAGCAAGTGGTTTGACCTGCACTGCCTTAGACCTTTTACAAGCACAACAACAGCCTATAGAAATTAAATCGCCATTTCCAGATACAGTTTTGTACAAAGAGCATAAAACTTATACAGTTTATTTGGATATGCATAAAACAATTTGCGGTTTTATAGATATAGAAAATGACTCTTTAATTTATCATCCAGCTCAATACGATTATTTAATTTATCGTGCCATACCAGAATTAAATACTACAGTTTATATGGCGCATAAAGATGGTAAAGCAGGTGTTTTAAATATGGATCGTAGTGTATTAGTACCTTTCGAATATACAGACATCAATTATAATATTAAGCAAAATTTAATTTATGTAAAGAAAGATAGTTTGTATGGTATTTTGCGTACAGATGGCACTGCTTTTATGCCAGTAGAATATGATGATATTTTATTTGATGGCAGTTATTATAAAACCATTAAAGGCAAAAAAGTAGGTTTGAATGCAGCTGATGGTCAAGAAATTTTGCCTGCTTGCTTCGATAATATTGAAGACCAAAAATATATGGATGATGCTCTTTTGCAACAAGGCAATAAATGGTCTGTGTTGCGTTGGGTAAAAGATGCGCCTTGCGATATGAAAGTATATTATCAGCAAGTGGAGTATTTTAATCAGTATTTTTTGGTTAAAGAAAATAATAAATGGGGCGTAGTAGATAAAGATAAAAAGGGAGTATTGCCTTTGGAATATCATTATATTATGCCTTTCTTTCAGCGTTTTTTACAAACTCTTTTGGTTGTATCGCCAGACAAAAAATTGGGCTTAATTCGCATTGATTCTACAGGTAAAGTAATAGAGCAATTGCCTATGATTTATGACCAAATTTGGGTAGAGGACAATACGCAAAAGGTAAAAGTAAAACAAGGTAAATTTGTAGATTATATTTATGATGATAAGCCTTATTTAGGGCTTAAATATAATGATGTAGTATATAATCAATACATAGATGCTTTTACCATTAAAACAGGCAAATTATGGGGCTTAGCTAATGGACAAGGCAAAATTACTATGCAACCACAATTTGATAAATTGTATATTATTGATGGCAAGAATTTTGTAGTACAGAAAAAAGGCAAATGGGGCATGGTAGGCGCTACAGGCAATGTAAAAATTCCTATTACTTATGATGAATTTGAATATGACCATGCCAAATCTTCTATTAATATGTATGATAAAAAAGATGACCGTTGGCAAGCTTATAAAATAAGATAATATGCCATACTCCCTTTCTCAAAAATTATATTAAAAATAGCATGAAAGCATTAACACTTTTAAATATAAAAGAGGCTTTACAATATATAGAAGCCCAAAAACCAAGTATTACAAATGCTGATGAAGTGATTGTGCAAATACAAGCAGCAGCAATTAATCATAGAGATGTTTATATTACACAAGGCTTATATGCGGGTATTCAAACGCCAGCAATTTTAGGTTCAGATGGCGTTGGTATAGTGGTAGAGGCAGGCGAAAATGCACAAGAATGGTTGCAAAAATCAGTTATTATTAATCCAAATTGTGATTGGGGCAATAATGATAGAGTACAAGGGCAAGCTTATAAAGTATTGGGTATGCCTTCGCAAGGAACTATGTCCGAATTTATTAAATTAAATAAAGATAGATTGGCAGAAAAACCTGTACATTTATCTATAGAAGAAGCCGCTGCTTTACCTTTGGCAGGCCTTACAGCTTATCGTGCACTTATAGGTAGAGCGCAAGCGCAAAGCGGCGAACGTGTATTAATTTCTGGCGTAGGCGGTGGTGTTGCACTTAATGCTATGCAATTTGCTATAGCTTTAGGTATGGAAGTTTGGGTAACTTCTGGCAAAGATGAAAAAATACAAAAAGCTATTAGTTTGGGCGCAAAAGGCGGCGTTAATTATAAAACGCCAAATTGGCATAAAACTTTAATGGCTGAAGCTAAAGGCGGATTTGATGTAATTATAGATAGTGCTGGTGGCGAAGGATTCGGACTTTTTATGGATATAGCTAATCCTGCTGCACGTATTGCTTTTTATGGGGGTACTTTGGGCAAATCTACCTTTAGCCCTCAACGTGTATTTTGGAAGCAAATAGACATTTTGGGTTGTACTATGGGCAATGATAAAGAGTTTGCACAAATGGTAGCTTTAGTAGATAAATTTCAAATTAGACCTATTGTAGATAGCGTTTATAATATGACAGAAGGGCAAGCAGCTTTCGATTATTTGGATAGTGGTTTGCAATTTGGTAAAGTAGTACTTAAACCTTAATTTTTATTCATTTTAAACCAATTGGTATATGTCTTCAGCAATAGAAAGTATAAAGCATTTATTCTTTACTATGGATTATGATAATATAATCTTAGGGCTTACTTTGGCTGAGTCTCAACAAATATCTTTGTCAGGTTTATATAATGAATTGGCTAGGGTAATGACTGATTGCGTTTTTTCGCCAAATGTGGGTTGGATGAATTTGCCTTTTCATATATTATTGCCACAATTACAACGCATTTTTACTATTTCTATAGAGTATAGTACATTAACTAGTTTGTCTGATACTTTTGGTTTTTTGCAAGGTATATTTTTATTGGAAATACAACATTGCGATATAGTAAAATTGCCTGATTCTTTGCAATATTTACATAGATTAAAAAGCTTTAGTATGGTAGATACGCCTATTGAAGATTTGCCTATGACATTGCAAATGTTGCCTAATTTGCAATGTTTATATATGAGACAAACACAAATAAAAAATATTCCAGCAGTGATAGCGCATTGTCAGCATATCAAGACTTTAGACTTGTCCGAAAATGCGCATCTATCTGAGGATTTGGATTGGGAACTTTTAGCAAATCTACCTTTAGAAAAATTAATATTATCTAAACGTCATGAAGCATGCTTGCCAGCAAAATATAAAGCTATAGTACATTGGTCAGCAGAAAAAGTGAGTTAATTATTTTCTACCAAAATCGGCAGGGTTTTCGCCCCAATCTTCAGTTTCCCATTTCAAAATAGGAATATCTTTATAATCATTAGTTTTCAGCCATTTTTCGGCTCTATCAATAAGCTCAAAAAGCGTTTTATTTTGCGAGGCGGCTGTCATGGTCGTCTTGCATTTTTTGTCTCTAACCCAAGCCATAGCGGTTTTACTATCCGTGTAAATAGGTAAGACCATATTATTCTTTTTCAAATAAGCTAGCGCATGTACAATACCAAGAAATTCTACAATATTATTGGTACCATCAGCAAAAGGTCCTTGATGGAATAGTTGTTGTCCTGTTTTTACATAAACGCCTTGATATTCTGCATAACCTGTACGCGTATTCCATGCACCATCTACGGCTATACTTTCTTTAATATAATTTTGGGAAAGGGACTTAGGCTTTTGAGTTTTATTGAAGTTTTGTCCTATATGTTTTTGCGCACCTTCCATAAAAGCTTGTTCGGCTTCTACACGAGAAGGAAAGGATTTATATTTGGCACCAGCAAAACCCATGATTTGTTGTTGGCAACTTTCCCAATTGGAATAAACACCAGGGTGATGTCCTTGCCAAACTACATAGTATTTCTGTGTTTTAGGGTTCATATTTAAATATTTTGCTATTTTCTAGATAAATATATATAAAAAGTACGACAATTTTTTTGTAATATTAAAAATAAACCTATCTTTGCATTAACACTTTTGTGTTTATTTGTTTGGGTTTTTAGGGCTCTTCTCTCCGTCAGGAGAGGAGAGTTTTTTTTATTTAAACAAATGCCATACTCCCTTTCCCAAAAAAAAATAAAAGAGCATATTCAAAGCAAAAAACTAGGCTTAAAAAGTTTTCAGGGCTAAAGTATAGAAAAAAAATTATAGAAATATTCTATTCTGCCTTTTATTCTCTACTTTTGTCTATCTATTCCTATATAATTTTAAATAGCACTATGCTTCTTAGCAGTTGAGAATATATTATTATGAGTACAGCAATTGAAAAAAAATGGGGGATTTGTTTGCAAACTGTCCTCGCCGTACGCGCCAATTCGGACCATCGTAGCGAGCAAATTACACAATTACTTTATGGCGAATGTTTTATAGTTTTGAAAGTAGAAGACATTTGGGCTTATATTCAAATTAGACATGACGGTTATAGAGGTTGGATTTTGCTCAAACAAATTACTTTTTTGGAAGAAGAAACTTATGAGCAATATGGTCGTACGCAACAATTTTGTACTGAATTATTGACACATGCAGAAGTAGAAGAAACAGGACAGAAAATACCTATTCTTTTGGGCTCTCCTTTGGTAGAAATTCCGGGTGTTATTTATTATGGAGAGACTTATTTATTTAAACCTACTACAGAATATGCGCGCATGGATAATTTGCAAGAATTAGCACATGTATTTTTTGGTGCGCCTTATATGTGGGGGGGGCGTTCGCCTATGGGGGTAGATTGTTCGGGGCTAACGCAAGTATTGTATAGAATGATAAATGTAAAGCTTTCTAGAGATGCTTCACAGCAAGCTGAAGAAGGAAAATTAATTCCTATAGATGAAATGCAAATGGGTGATTTAGCTTTCTTTAAAGATAAATCAAATAAAATTTCGCATGTAGGTATAGTTTGGTTTAATCAACAAATTTTGCATGCTACGCAACAAGGCGTTTGTATTCAGGATTTGCATAGAAAAGGGATTTTTGATGGCGAGCAATATACGCATCAATTGGCTTGGATTAGACGCTATATTTAAAAATAGATTAGACAGTATATAATAGAAGTAGGCTTTGTTAAAGTTGAAAAAAATATGTATATTGTCGCATTAATTTATTCACAATCAAAAACACTCTATCATATGTTTATATTACGCAGCCCAGATAATAAAGATGGTGGCTTTGATTTCTCTTTCAGCCATTTAATGGACGATGAAGAAGTAGATTTAGACAGCATTGATGTTGATGATGAAGATGAGGACGATGATAATGATGATTTTGCTCAGGCTTCTGATGGAGAATATATAAAATATAAATTAGACAATAAAGTAGCACGTATTGATATTACAGCGTCTTCTAAGCAAGACCATCGTTATATGACGCGTTTTACTAAAAAAGAAGCTGAAGAGGCTTTGAAAAAAGACTTAATTACTTTGCGCAAACCAAAAATTAAGCCTTTTGCAGTGATTAAAGATTTTCCTTTCAAAAAGAAATCTAGCGATAAGGATATTCCAGATAAAAACAATGTGGAAGAAGATTTCTTACTGGTAATTGGTCGTTTGCCTAAATGGAAAACGATTATGCATCAATTGGATGAACGTCCTTATATTTTGGGTGAATGTATGTTTGTGCAAAGAGGCAATTATGACATAGGTCCACTCAAACCGCATATTGCTTTAGTCTTGAAAAAGAAATATAAAACAATCAAACCTACAGAAGTAAGAGATTGTTTCGACCCCATTAAAGCCATTATGCAAAATGGTAAACCTTGTGTTTTTTACAAAGAGTTTCCTAAGCGTTTAGCAGACAAATAAATTTACTTTTCATAGCTTAAAGCCGTATGGTTTTAGCATTTCAATTTTCAATTTAGACTTATGAGCGATATTATACTTTGCCCACAGTGTAACTCTGATTTTACATATGCACAAGACGAAACTGTAATGGTTTGTTCTCAATGTTTCCATGAATGGAATCCAGCAGAGGAATCAGCAAGTGCAGCGGCAGCAGATGCACCCGTAAAAATTTTGGATTCAAATGGTAATGAACTTCAAAATGGCGATGCTGTTATTGTAATTAAAGATTTGCCTGTAAAAGGTGCTCCAAAACCAGTAAAGGCAGGTACTAAAGTTAAAAATATTAGACTTAATTTTGATAGCGACCACAATATTGATTGCAAAATTGATGGCTTTGGTGCTATGGCACTCAAATCAGAATTTGTTAGAAAAGCATAAGCTTATAAAAGCGAAAAACCGCTGTACTTTTATGATGAAGTGCAGCGGTTTATTTTTTTTGAGAAAGGGAGTATGGTATTTCTCTTTTTATATATTTTTTATGATTTTTTCGTCATAAATAAAGGTGCCATAGATTTATGTTCATGTGCATTGCGAATAGCTTTAGCAAAAAGCTCAGCAGATGATACTACTTTAATTTTATGGCTTTCTTTTTTCAAAGGTAAAGTGTCTGTTACTATAAGTTCTGTAAGCGGAGAAGCTTCTATCAACTCATAAGCTTTACCCGATAAAACAGCATGCGTACAAAAAGCTCTTACACTTTTTGCGCC
>X137_Gaur__coassemble_241_pt1 | contig 11143 bp, 7 predicted proteins | sample X137_Gaur__metabat2_high_PE_006 | metagenome-assembled genome bin X137_Gaur | reverse complement strand
GAATTTATCTATGATGTTATAGATATTATAGTTTGTGTCTATTGTTTGAGCATGCTATCTTTGTACTATCAAAAATCAAGATACCCAAACAAACAAACAAACTTATATAATTTTATTTTAAAGTATTTTATTTAAATATATAACAACTCTATTATGCGTAAAAGCAGTTTATTTTTAGGTTTAGCAATTTTCTCTTCTAGTCTTTTTGCTCAAACACTCACTACTAATACAGGTGCGCCTGTAGGTGACAACCAAAATTCTAAAACAATTGGCAATAATGGTCAAGTTTTATTAGAAGATATTCACTTAATCGAGAAATTAGCGGCTTTTGACCGTGAGCGTATTCCTGAACGCGTTGTACACGCTCGTGGTGCTGGTGCTTTCGGCGAATTCGTAGCAGATAAAGATTTCTCTGATGTTACTATGGCTGATTTCTTATCTCAAGCAGGTAAAAAAACGCCTTTATTCGTTCGTTTCTCTACAGTAACGCATCAACAAGGTTCTCCAGAAACATATCGTGACCCACGTGGTTTTGCAGTGAAGTTTTATACTGAGCAAGGTAACTACGATTTAGTAGGTAATAACTTACCAGTATTCTTCATCCGTGACGCTATCAAATTCCCTGATATGGTGCATGCGTTCAAACCATCTCCATTAACGAATGGTGCTTCAGACCCTAACCGTGTATTTGATTTCTTCTCTAACATCCCTGAGTCTACTCATATGTTAACATGGTTATTCTCTGATTATGGTACACCAGCTAACTACCGCCAAATGGAAGGTAATGGTGTGCATGCTTTCAAATGGGTAAATGCTAAAGGTGAAGTTACTTATGTAAAATATAAATGGGTACCTCAACAAGCAGCTAAAAACTTAACAGCTGAAGAAGCATCTAAAATTCAAGCTACTCAAATCGAGCATGCTACTTTAGATTTATACAACGAAATTAAGAAAGGTAATTTCCCTAAATGGGACTTATACGTTCAAATGTTGAAAAAAGAAGATTTTGACAAATTAGACTTCAACCCAGTTGATGTAACTAAAGTTTGGCCAGAATCTGTAGCTAAATTAGTTAAAGTTGGTACAATGACATTGAACCAAAACCCAACTAACTATTTCCAACAAGTTGAACAAGCTGCTTTCTCTCCTGGCACATTAGTACCTGGTATTGAGCCATCTGAAGATAAATTATTACAAGGTCGTTTATTCTCTTATTTTGATACTCAACGTCACCGTTTAACTGGTAACTTCCAACAAATCCCTGTTAACGCAGCTAAAAACAAAGTAACTACTTACAATCAAGATGGTTATATGTCTATGCGTGAGCAAAAAGGTGATGTAAACTACCAACCTTCAACTAATGTTCCTGAAGTAAAAGAAGATACAAAATTCAAATATTCTAAATCAGTTTTCCCTGCTGGTACAACTACAGCTCAAGCGAAAATTGATAAAGAAAACAACTTCAAACAAGCTGGTGAATTATACAATTCATTCTCTAAAAAAGACCAAGATAACTTAATTGCTAACTTATCTGGTGCTTTAAATGCTGTAGAAAATAAAGTAATCGTTCATAAAATGATTGCACATTTCTACCAAGCTGATAAAGTATATGGTGAGCGTTTAATGAAAGCAACTAATGTTACTTTAGACCAAGTAAAACAATACTTACCTAAATAATTATATATCTATATATTACATTTAACTGAATAGGGAGTATAGGACTTTTTATAAACAAAAACCATACTCCCTTTTTCAAAAAAAATCTCTAAAGCAATGAAGCAATTAATTTGGACTATAGTGTTTATGGCAATGGCTCAATTGGCTACTGCTCAAGATATTTTTTCTGCTGTACGTAATGGTAAAACAGAAGAAGTTCAACAATATATTAAGTCTGGAGTAGATGTCAATGCAGTAGATGCTAGAGGATTTTCTCCTTTGATTTTAGCAGTTTATAATAACCAACCTGAAATGGCAAAATTGCTAATTCAATTGGGGGCTGATGTAAATGCTAAAGATAAAAGTGGTAATAATGCTTTAATGGGCGCAGCTTTCAAAGGGTATCCTGATATGGTGAGATTGTTAGTAGCCAATAAAGCTGATGTGAATCAAGTAAATTATAATGGCGCTAGTACACTTATTTTTGCAGCTACTTTTGGTAATCTCGAAATTGCTAAAATTCTTTTAGATAATGGTGCAGATAAATCCATCAAAGATGCTAATGGCAAAACTGCTTTAGACCATGCTACATTGCAAGAGAACCAAAATATGATAGAGTTACTTTCAATATAAATACATAATAGCAACACATAATTAACTTTAATATTAAAGTTTAGGTAGGAAACAGGTTGAAGGGAATTCAACCTGTTTTTTTATTTTTTGGGAAAGGGAGTTCGGTTTTTGTGTATTAAAAAAGCCCTTACTTATCGGTGAAGATAAGTAAGGGCTTTGGCTATGTGGATAAACTAAAGAAAAATACCATAGTCCCTTTTTCAAAAAATTAAATGTTAATTGAAACGAGATGCTACAACACAGCTTTTCTTATAGTTATAAATTTTACCATTTGGATTCGTTAATTGAATATACACTACATAAATACCTGTACTTGCTTTCTCAGCATTATCTGTAGCGCCATCCCAAGTAATATAACCTTCTTGACCAAATAATTCGCCATCAGAAAGCGTACGCACCAAACGACCAGCTACATCATAAATCTGAATACGTGCTACATAACCTAAATTATCCAAATTATAATTGATAATTAAAAAGTCTTCGTAACCATCGCCATCAGGAGAGAATTTTTCATTCGGAATATCTATAAGATTTTCTGTTTGAAGATTGTCTGTAGCTCTAAAACTAGCATTTTTATAAGTAGGTGTAGCATAATTATTGACACTAGCACCAGAATGCCAATTGTTATTATCTTGACTTGGCGCATAAGGACTAATACGCTCTAAAGAAACACCATTTTGGTCGCTTAGCATAGCATGATGCATATCTTTAGTATAAGCGAATTTATCTATAGTAGTGGCTTCATTATTGGCAGTGGTGAAAATCCAAACTGTACCATTATTATCATCATAAGTTGGTAAATTATTTTTGATAATTTGATGAGGATTTTCAGGATTATATTGCGCTTTAATATGCTCAGGAGAAGGTGTTACTACTAAATAATCATTAGGGAAAATTAAGAAATCTGTAGTAATAGCTTGTGTAGCATTCAAATCTCCGCTAGCTGTAGCATTGGCAAAAATAATATCTTTTACATTGACAACTTTATCCGAAATGTTGAATAATTCTACAAAATCCGAACCACCTGTTATAGGATTGAAAAGCACTTCATTAATAATAATATCGTTGGCAGCAATGGTTTGCGGTAAAGCAATTTTGCAAGTATTCGCTGTTCCTATAGGTGTGCCAATACAATCACGGAAATTATTATCTAGGGTAATAGTATATATTGTATTAGGAGCTAATGCTTCTGATAAAGTTAATACTACTGTATTATAATAAGGCATTTCAATAGTAGCACGAGTTACTGTAATAAACTGTCCACCATTAGCACTAATAGTATAGAAATTAGCTGTAATAGCATCTGTATCATGTATAGCTTTATCGAAGTATAAACGTACACTTGTTGGTGTAAGAGGGAATGCTCTTAATAATTGTGCTTTGTTTTCATCTGCTGTAGTAACTAAAACAGAATTAGGTTGCCCAGGGGTGCCACCCAACATATTATTAGAAGCTATCCAATTGCCTTCTTGTACACAAGGTGCATTAGGATTAATGCGTTCTAAAGACCAACCACCACTTGATTTTGTACTGTTTTGATAAGTACTTGTAGTATAGCTAGTAGCATCAATTACATTGCCCATATAATCCCTTAAAATTACATTGTCAGAATTATTGAGTGTAGGGAAATTATTCACTAATAGAGCAGTACCAAAATTGCTAAAAGTAATAGTATCGCCATTATTAGGGGCAATAATTACATAAGCATTTGGTGCTAAAATATGAAAAGGCAATTCGGCAACAGTAGTACTAGCGTCTTGAATAGTATAATTAATTAAGTTGATATACTTATTCGAGCGATTGAATAGTTCAATATATTGTTTAGGGGGTAAACCTACTGTAGGGTTTGTATCTGCATAAATTTCATTAATCAAAATATCATAATGTGCAGCAGCCTCTGTATCGAAATAAGCCACTGTTACTGTAGTAGAAATAGTATTATCTAAACAATCTTTTACGCCATCAATATCAATAGTATAAGTTACATTATGCACCATAGTACCATTAATATTAATTTGAATGGTTCTAGCTCCTAAAAGCTGTATATTAGCAATAGTAATGCCATTAGAAATCATATAATTATTCATATCTATAGCTGTAGCTTCATTTAAGCTTTCATCTACTTCAATAATAATTTGAGAAGGGGATAAGGCATAAATATTAATTACATTTGGCATTGATACATCTGGCGTAATATCATAAATAGAATTTTGACGACCAGGCGTACCACCTGTAATATCATTAGAAGCGCGCCAATTATCACCTAATTTACACAACTGATTAGGATTAATAAGTTCTAAAGACCAACCACCATCTTTTTTACTATTATCTCTATACCATTGATTAGAATAAGTAACTTCATTAATAATCGTTAAATCATCTCTTCTTAAAGTTAATTTAGCAGCGGTATTATTTAATGAAGGGAAACTTGGTACAGCTATATGATTACTAATTAAATTTGCAAAATCGCTATTGGCTGCTGTACTATGTAAAACTACATATTCACCAGGCATTAGAACATAAGCAGGTAAAGTACTTGTATTGACAGTAGTGCTACTTGTACTAGCATGCAATAATTGTAAACCTTGTAAATTAATAGCATTATTACTTTTGTTGTATAATTCTATATATTCGAAAAGTGGCAAGCCTACTTGTGGCGATTCATCAATCATTAATTCATTGAAAATAATATCTTCAGGCGTTGCTACAACAATAGTCATATAAGTAACATTTTGAGTATTATTGCCTGTTATAATATTACCAACACAATCACTTACATTATTTACTGTAATCGTATAAGTAGTTTGATTGATTAAAGCCGTATTGAGTGTAAGTACTACTTGATTAGGTGCATTAAATACAGCATTGGTTACAGTAATACCATTGTTAATAGTATAATTATTAGTATTGCTTGCTGTAGTAGCATTTAAAACATCATCAAAGCTAAGTGTAATAGTCGTTTCATTGCTAATACTAGCGTTGGTCAAACTTGGTGCAATATTATCTAAAGTAGAATCATAAACAGAGTTGATAGCATTAGGCGTACCACCTCTAGAATTAGTAGATGCTATCCAATTGCTAGCACCTTTACAAGCTTGATTAGGGTTGATTAATTCTAAAGTCCAACCACCATTTTTTTTAGTAGAGCTTTGATACCAAGTATCAGAAAAAGTAACACTATCAATAATATTATTATTAGCATCTGCCAAACTTAAAAACTCTCCGCTATTGGTTAAAGTCATAGTAGGAATACCTAATACTGTACCAAATTGCGTTAAACTATCTTTATTTGCATTGGCTGTAATCAAAACATAAGTGTTCGGTGCCATAATATGTGCAGGAAGTGTATGATTTCCGCCTTCATAGAAAACAAAACCCGCCAAATTAATGTATTTATTAGAACGATTGTAAAGTTCTACAAATTCTACTAATGGCAAACTTACTTGAGGGTCTTGATCAGCCATAATTTCATTAATAAGAATATCGCCATATACAGCTATTCCTAATTCATAATAAATAAAATTAGTATTGCTGCTGCTCATAGCATTACCTGCCAAGTCTGTAATGTTATTGACAGTAATAGTATAAGTTGTACCATTCGATAAAGTATTATTTGTAATCAATTCAATTACTTTATTGTCATTAGCATTCAATTGTGCGCTAGCTATAGTTATACCATTGTTGACGCTATAGTTTGCAATATTACTTACACTATTTGAAGCTAAAGCTTCATTGAAAGTTAATTGAATTGTATTGGCATTGCTTGCTGTTGCACTTACTAATAAAGGTGCAGTATTATCAGCAAATAATGGTGTTACTGAAAAATTATCGAATTGAAAGTGCGATGCTCTTGTAGTAGTAAAAATACAATGTACACCCATGTATTCGCCACTAGTATGAGTTGCATCTATGCCTCTACCTTGTAAAGTATAATTTGTGCCACCTGTATAATCTGCATATAAAAACCATTCACCACTAGTATTGCGGCTTACGCGTACAGCAGCTGTTGTAGTATTGCCGCCCATAGTGCTAGCGGGGCTAGTACATACTAAGGTAGAAGTATTGCCACTTTGTCTGAAAAGGCTAAGTGAATCAGTAGTGCCACTAGAGCCGCCTAATTTTACATAATAACCGTTCAAGCTACCAGTCAAATCACTAACATTACTTGTAAGATAAACTCTGCTATAATTGGTTGCTGAAGGAGAAAAATCTTGAAAACTAAAAAATTCCCAAGTGGTACTATCTTGTATACTTGTTGAGGCATTTACCGCCAAATAACGTGGTGTACTACCAGTACTGACTGCATTAAGTTGTAATCTTCCATTAGCATTGACAGTAAAATCTGCTGTATTGCCAATCCAAGTAGGATTGCTACTATGATTGCCATCTGAAAAATCATCTTGCAACTGACTTTGTGCAAATATTGAGCTTTGCGCTAGCCATGTGAAGCATATGAAAAATAGTAAAAATTTTTTCCCCTGCATGATGTGTAATTAGAGCTATTGTGGTAATTAAAATTTCTAAAGATTTAAAACCCTTCTAAGGCCAAAGAAAAGCCTTATCTTTGTAAAGTTCTAGCTTTTTTTGAATAATTAAAATAAGACCTTTGAAGTTGTAAAATATTTTTACATAAATCAGGCTTAAAAATACAATTCTATTATTAAATTAGTTTTAATTATTGCAGAATATCTAAAGGAATCATTTTTTTTTCGCTTTTCGTATACTGCAATAATGCATTCGGTCATTTTTCCTATACACTCAATTATGCAAATGGATTTAGATTTGACGCAAAATCAACGTAAAGATTTGCGCATTGCAGTTATCGGCGCTACAGGCATGGTCGGTATGAATATGTTGAATGTCTTAGCGCTTACAGGAGTTGAACCAGCACAATTAATTTTGGTGGCTTCTGCTCGTTCTGTAGGTCAAAAATTGACTTGGAAAGGCAAAGAATATAGCATTATGGATATGGAAGATGCTATTTTTGCTAAGCCGCATATTGCTTTATTTGCTGCCGATAATGAAACGGCTTTATTATATGCGCCACGTTTTGCCGAAATAGGCACTCGTGTGATTGATAATTCTTCTGCCTTTCGTATGAATCCTAATATTCCTTTGGTAGTACCTGAAGTAAATATTAAAGATATTAAAGCAGAGGATAATATTATTGCTAATCCTAATTGTTCTACTATTCAATTGATAGCGGCTTTAGCGCCTTTGCACGAATTATTCCAACTCAAAAGGGTAGTAATTTCTACTTATCAAGCTGTTTCTGGCACTGGTGTAAAAGCTTTACAACAATATAAAGAAGAAAAAGCAGGTGAAAAGGCTAGCGACCCAGCTTATTGGCATCCTATTTTTGAGAACTGTTTGCCGCAATGCGATAGTTTCGCAGACAATGGCTCTGGTTATACAAAAGAGGAAATGAAACTTATCAATGAAACCAAAAAAATCTTATCTTTACCTAACTTGGGCATTACAGCAACTGCTGTACGTGTACCTGTATTGGTAGGGCATAGTGAAAGCGTAAATGTGACTTTCGAAAAAGATTTTTCTTTAGCGCAAATACGTGAAATTTTGGCAGCTGCACCTAGCATTGTGCTTATGGATGAGCCTCAAAGTAATACTTATCCTATGCCTATAGATATAGCGGGTAAGCATGATGTTTATGTAGGACGTTTGCGCAAAGATGAGTCTTGTCCTAATACTTTAAATATGTGGATTGTTGCTGATAATTTATTGAAAGGTGCTGCTACCAATGCTGTACAAATTCTCAAATATTTGCTAGATAATAATCTAGTAATGGCATAATTTTCTTTCCTCTTTTATCCATTATTATTTACGAGTATGACTACCGAACTTTCATTAATTCGAGATGAAATTGCAGCTTTGCACGAGTATAGCGCAGATTTGGAAATGTTGGAAAGCTTAGCCAATAATATTGTTTATAGTTTATCTGCTTTTCAAAAATCGGATGATTATTATGCTGTGCCACCCAAAATGCAACAAGCCATTAATGATACAATTACAGATGTATTGAGTACTATCAATAAAGAATTGGCTTGGACAGCGGAATATGACGAATCTGAAGCTGAATATTACGAATGGTTCAAAAAAACTAAACAGCGTATATTGGAAGATATAGCCAAATTATTTGATTAATTTTGCTATGCTTATAAATAGTTTTTTATGTGGGCGAGCCGCTTCGACCTTTGGTCTTGCGTCGGGCTATACATTGCAGCAGCCTCAACATGTTAAGTCATGTTGAGGCTGCTTTCATTACTATCCCTCTCGCTCAGGGCTTTCAAAAACTAAAAAAATGCCATACTCCCTTTCCCAATCATTATACTTGCTAAAATAAATAAGACTAAATCATTGAGTTTGTCATAAATATCATCTTTTATTTTCTTTAATACATTATTGCCTATATAACTCCCTATAATAGTAGCTAAGGCTAGTATAATAATTTCATATTGATATTGCATAAAATCGAAAGCTATGATTTGGCTCATCATCCAAATTTTTACAAAATGATTGAGTATTTGCGCCATGGCTTTAGTGGAAACGAGATTTTCTTTTTGTAAATCCGTTTGATTTAAAAAAGCAGACATTAGTGGACCTATAGCCCCTACCAACATGCTGAGAAAACTACAAATTGCTCCAAATACCACTAATAACCAATTGGCTGCTTTTCGCTTAGTTCCATTGGTTTTTTTGGGAATGAAAATAGTAGCAATAATTAAACTTCCTACTAAAATTTGTAAATAATCTTCATTAATATATTTTAGGCATAAAGAACCTAGATAAGTCATAGGTAGAAGCAAAAGACTAAACCAAAATACAGTGCGCCAGTCTATGCTTTTAAAGGCTATAATTACCCTTGAAAAATTACTAATAAGCTGAATAACAGCATGCAAAGCTATAGCCGTAGGCAAATCTACTACAAAGCTTAAGACTAAAAATACAATTACGCCACCTGCCATACCAAAAACAGCAGAAATGCCTGCCGTAAATATGCAGACTATAGTCATTAAAATTAGAATGCTGATGCTCATAAATTGGGCGAATATGGAGAATAAAGTAATATAAAATATTTTTTTACGTTCTAAACCCTAAGGTCTATGTATTTTGTGAGGATAAATAAGCTTTACGCCATTTTTTTTCGTAAGATTATAGGCTAAGCTTGTGCATAGGAAAATATAAAATTATAGTTTTTTTTAGACTAAATAATATATAATACTTGCCAAAGACTTTTCAAGAGACTCCTTATTTATTTTATTTTCTTAAATACGCTGAAGCTTTGAAATCTATGACTTTTTTTACTTCGCTTTTTTGTCTAACTTTATGGACAAGCTGTAATTCTAATCCTACGCCACTATCTACACACAATATAGAGCAGATTTTACAAGATTCTATAAAACCAGCAACTATGACTTTTGATATTATACTAGAAGAAGTAACAGCAGATTTTCTTATGGGTAAATTCGACCCTTCCAAAAACGATAAATATATACTTATGAAGCCGCCTTTTTCATCTAACAATATGTATGCTAGAAAGGAAGTAATGGAAGCTTTTAAAGCTATGCAAGCGCAAGCTAAAATAGATGGAATTCAACTTACTGTAGTATCTTGTTTGCGTGATTTTAAATTGCAAAAAGCCATTTGGGAAGGTAAATGGAATAGAGAAAAACCTGTAGATGGTAAAATTTTACCTCCACTTTCAGAACTGAAAGGAAAGGAGAGAGCTTTACGTATTTTAGAATGGAATGCTATGCCTGGCACCTCTCGCCATCATTGGGGTACAGATATTGACATTAATAGCGTTAATCCTGAATATTTTGAAACAGAAAAAGGCAAAAAAGAATATGCTTGGTTGGTAGAAAATGCTCCTAAATATGGTTTTTGCCAAACTTATTCTGAAGTAGGTTCTAATCGTCCTACAGGTTATAAAGAAGAAAAATGGCATTGGTCTTTTATGCCTTTATCACAAGGTTTTACACAGCAATATGCAGATAAAATTAAGGATAAAGATATTACAGGATTTTTAGGCGCAGAAAGTGCCGTTGATATTGAAGTGGTAAAAAATTATGTGCTAGGTATTAATCCAGCCTGTAAGGCTATGCTCAATTTACCTACAGCTTTATTGGAAGAAGTAGCGCAAGAACCTATTTTGCCTATTCAAAATACAGATGTTGAAATTATAGCACCTCAATAATATAGACTACTGCTTTTTTTTATTATAAAAATACTTTGCATGAAATTATTCCTACTTTCTTGTTTGATGGCTATGCCCTTATGGGGTATAGGGCAAACTTTATCAAAAAAGACTTTAGATTCCTTGGCTCAAAAAGGAATTACTGTCGAATATCTTACAGGACGTTATCAAGCAGAAAAAGATGCACGTTTTGTAAAAATGGAAGCACAACATAGTAATGCTGTACGTTATATTAGAAAGGAAGCCAATGAAGCTTTCAAAAAAATGCATGCTGCTGCCAAAAAAGAAGGTATTAATTTAGTGGTTATTTCTGCTATTCGAAATTTTGAAGCGCAACGTTCTATTTGGGATGCCAAATTCAATGGGCAAAGGCAAGTAGATGGTGTTATGCTACCTGCAAAAATGAGTGCAGAAGAAAAAGTAAAACGTATTTTGCGTTGGTCTGCTATGCCTGGTACTTCTCGCCATCATTGGGGCACAGATATTGATATTAATAGCGTTTCGCCAGCTTATTGGAATGGTGCCAAAGGCAAAAAAGAATATGCTTGGTTGCAAAAAAATGCCGCTAAATATGGTTTCTGTCACGTTTATTCTACCCTCAAAGAAAATGGTAGAAAGACTGGTTATCAAGAAGAAAAA
>X137_Gaur__coassemble_240_pt1 | contig 11205 bp, 7 predicted proteins | sample X137_Gaur__metabat2_high_PE_006 | metagenome-assembled genome bin X137_Gaur | reverse complement strand
ACATTTTAATAATATATATCTAACAATTTATTATCTTGTTTGATTAAAATATATGTATTAAAATTTACATATGAAAACGGTTATTTTTAAGATTGAACTTATTTATCTGCTGCCTTATTAATATGAATAAAACTCTACTCCTTTTTATAGTACTTGGTTTATTATACCAAACTAAAATGCATGCACAACAATTGCCCCTTTCTAGCGAATATTTGCATAATTCTTTTACAATGAATCCTTCTTTGATGGGTTGGGAAAATATTACTGCATTATCTGCTTCTTATCGCCATCAATGGACAGGCATGCCTAATGCACCACGCACAGCAGCTTTAAGTTATCAGCAATGGTCTGAGCCTAATAATATGGCTTTTGGTGGCTTTTTTATGCATGACCAAACAGGTCCTACATCTTTTTCTAGTATAAATTTAAATTATGCTTATCATTTACCACTTACTGGCGAAAGAAATGGCGATTGGCATAGAAATCGTTTATCTATAGGTTTATCCTTAAGTGGTAATTTATATAGATTGCGTGGCGCAGATTTGCGTGCTACAGATGGCGATGACGATTTAATTATTAATGCTAATCAATCTAAATTTTTGCCAGATGTAGGTTTTGGTATGACTTATACTAATGATATGTTTTATATAGGTTTTGCCACACCGCAATTGATTTCTATGCGTCTAAAATATACTAGTGATGATGCTATTTCGAATATGCGTCGTATTACTCACTTTTATGTAAATGCTGGTGCAAAATTAGCTTTAAAAAGTAATAATAAAGCTATTCAACACTTTTTAATTCCTACTTTATTTTTTAGATATGCGCCTTATGCTCCATTGAATGTAAATTTAGCTTTACGTTATATGTGGAATTATAAATTTAGTATAGGTGTAGGTTATACTTCTGATGGTAGTGTTACGGTAGATGCATTTGTTAATATGAATAAAAAATTTCGCATTGGTTATGGCTTCAATGCTAATCTGAATGGCTTGAGTAGTTATGTAGGTACTACACATGAAATTATGCTTACTTATGCTTTTTCTAGTACAGGCAAAGGTTGGATGTTTGAGCAAATAACTCCCAAAAATATAGAATAGTTTAATACAATTCTATTCATTTATACTCAGGGCTTTAGGTTATACAATAGCATATAACCTAAAGCCTTTTTCTTTTCTTCTTTGTGTAGAAAACTGTATATTTGTAAAATATTTTTTTATAAACAAATACCATACTCCCTTTTCAAAAAAAAACTCAAATTTATATTCTATGACCATAGAAGGCGAAGTTGTAAATATTCTTTTTACGAATGAAGATAATGGCTATACTGTTGCCTATATAAAACCCAAAACAGATAAAAAAAACATAGTCATTGTTGGGACTTTGCCACAATTACGTTTGGGAGAATCCTTAATTTGTGAAGGAGATTGGATACAACATAAAAAATTTGGCGAACAGTTTGAAGTAAGTAGCTTTCAGGTATTGAGACCTAAGAGTAAAGAAGGTATGAAAAAATATCTTTCTGGCGGTTGGATAAAAGGTATAGGTCCTAAAATTGCTGAAAGAATTATTGACCGTTTTGGATTAGAAACTTTCGATATTATAGAGCAAGAACCTTTTCGCTTAAAAGAGCTAAAACTACCACAAAGAATATTAGATAATTTGCTTAATGCTTGGGGCGAACAACATGAAGCTAGGGATATTATTCTCTTTTTACAATCTTATCAAATCTCCCCTAATTTTGCACAAAAAATCTATAAAGAATATGGCAAAAAAAGTATAGCTGCTATTAGACAAAATCCTTATACTTTAGCAAGAGATATTATTGGTATTTCTTTTATTAAGGCAGATGAAATAGCTCGAAATATGGATATAGCGCATGATGATAATAGACGTTTAGAAGCGGGCATTTTATTCATGTTGCAAGAATTAGCCAATCAGCAAGGACATACCACTATACCACTTACAGAATTAACAACTAGAGCAATAAGCTTTATGAAAGTGGAAGAAGTGTTAATTCAAAATGCTTTAGAACAATTGCTCAAAAAGAAAAAAATTACAATTGATAATCTTTCTATAAAAGGGGAAAATATTGCTTTTGTTTGGTTGCAGCGGTTCTACGAATTTGAAAATCATATAGTAGAAAATTTAAAACGCATTAAAGAGCATAAACCAATACAATTTAAAAGCTATAAAAAAGCTTTAGGCAATGTATTAGATGAGCTAAAAATTGAATTAGCAGAGCAGCAAAAAAATGCTATTTTAGGTGCATTAAAAAACAAAATCCATATTATCACAGGTGGTGCAGGTACAGGAAAAAGTACTATTATTAATGTACTGCTTAATACATGGGAAAATCATACAGAAAAAGTTGCTTTGGCTGCGCCAACAGGTCGTGCTGCAAAACGTTTGAGCGAAATTACGAAACATCCTGCAAGTACTTTGCATTCACTATTGCAAACAACAGCAGCAGAAATTGTAAGTACAAAAATATTTGTTTCTTCACTAGATGCAGATGTTATTATTGTTGATGAAGCTTCTATGATTGATACGCCTTTATTTATGGTTTTATTAAAAGCTATTCCTGATAAAGCACATTTGATTTTGGTAGGCGATATAGACCAATTACCTAGCGTAGGCGCGGGCAATATTTTGCATGATTTGATTGCTTCTGAATATATTCCAGTAACGAGATTGACGGAAATTTTTCGACAATCAGCAGCCTCTAAAATTGTTCAATATGCACATGATGTACGCATAGGCAATTATCCTCAAATTGTAAATAGTAAAGATTCTGATTGTTTCTTCATGCCACAAAATAATGCACAAGAAGCATTAGATTTATTGGGCGAATTGGTTTTAAAAAGATTACCAAATACTTATAATTTCGATAGTCTAAAAGATATACAGGTAATTAGCCCAATGAATAAAGGCGCATTAGGTACAAAAGTAATTAATCAATATTTACAACAAGCTATTAATCCGAATATACATGATTCTAAAAAACATTTCAAATTTGGGGATATGATTTATGCTATAGGCGATAAAGTCATTCAAACCAAGAACAATTATGATAAAAATGTTTTTAATGGAGATATAGGTTATATTACAAGAATAGATAAAGAAGATAATTTGCATTGGATAGATTTCGAAGGTAGGGAAGTTGAATTTAAACTTACAGATTGTACTGAATTAGATTTGGCTTATGCGATTTCTGTACATAAATATCAAGGAAGCGAATCTCCTGCTGTGATTTTATTTTTATCTGAAGCACATTTTATGCTTTTATCTAGAAATTTGCTTTATACGGCTATGACTAGAGGTAAAAAACTCTTAATCATGTTAGGTTCTCAAAAAGCAATTCACTTGGCAGTATCAAATAATGAAAGCATATTGCGCAATACAGGATTATTACAAATGTTGGCAAAGGATACTTTTTTACGCTTACCACCTATACAAACTATTCCTATGTTGGGTAGTACTGAATATGAAGATTTTATAATAAAACAAAACTTAGTTTAAAATGCAACTATCCGCCTTTTGGGCTGTATAATACAGAAAGCCTTTTGCTTTGTTTTAAGTTTTCTTTATTATAAAAAGGGTATTTTGCAATGAAAATTTTCTTACATTTTTTTATACTTTCGCTATGTTTTAGCTTTATGCCTGATATAGGTTGCAAACCTAAAGGCGATGCGGTAACTCCCAAAAATAAAAATCAAATTATGAATTTAAAAACGGGTAAAGAAAGCGTAGCTGTACTAGGTGCAGGTTGCTTTTGGTGTGTAGAAGCACTTTTTCAAGATGTAAAAGGTGTAATAGATGTAGAGTCTGGTTATAGTGGTGGTTTTGTAGAAAATCCTACTTATGAACAAGTTTGTACTAAACAAACAGGACATGCAGAAGTAGTAAAAATTACTTATGATTCTACAGTAGTTACTTATGAACAACTTTTAGAATTATTCTTTCAGGTACATGACCCTACTACTTTAAATCAGCAAGGTGTAGATGAAGGTCCACAATATCGTTCTGCTATTTTTTATCAAAATGAAGATGAACGCAATATTGCTAAAAATGTAATGAAAAAAGCGCAAGATTGGTGGACTTCGCCTATAGTAACAGAGATATCTCCTTTGATTAATTATTATAAGGCAGAAAATTATCATCAAGATTATTTTAATTTGGAAGGAGATAAAAATCCTTATTGTACTATAGTAGTAGCACCAAAATTGTATAAATTTAGAGAGTCTTTTCAGCCTATGTTGAAAGATAGTGTAGCGGAAGAAGTGGAAGCAAAAAAGAAAAAGAAATAATACCATACTCCCTTTCTCAAAAATAAAAAATATTAAAACTAGTGCTAAATTATTTTAATATGTTATGGCTGACGGCAGCTTCGGGTAAAAATTCTTGGGGAGAGGTTATTTTCAACCTTTTTAAAAGTCCAATTGCTTTTGTTTGGGTAATTGCGATTTTAATTTTACTCTTCGTTATGTCACGTCTGAATAACAATTTGGAGGTAAAGAGTGTAAACCGTGCCATTACTATTTCACGTAGTTTGGTAGGGGTATTTATGTGGTTTATAGTAGCGCCAATTGTTATTTTTATATTTATCAATCTCTTTGCTCTCATTTATGGTATAGAAATGATTAATCCAAGTTTTATATTTCAATGGATAGGATTAACTTTTTCGAGTTATTGGTGGCTATTGAAATGTGCTTTTGGAGCAGAGAGTATATCAGGTCAAAAAGATACTTATACTTTTGAAGCTATAGTGCGGATTATTTGGGTGTCTTTACCGCTTATTTTTATTTGGATAAGGGCTACACAAACCACCATTACTCGCCTATTAATTATTCCTATTATTCTTTCTTTCTTTGTAGTAGCAAGACATAAAAAAGCTGAACCATCTTTTTTGACTACAGGAGAGACAAGGGCTTTTTTAGAAGATTTACCTATAATCGGAACATTCATAAAACCTAATGATCCTAGTGCGCCTATAGTGGCGATTAAGAAAACCTCTGCCAAAGATAATATGAAAAGTATAGTTACTTTTTCTGTTTTAGTGGTTATAGTAGGTGGTGGTATAGTCATAGGTTTATTGAAGAAATTGTATGTAATAGGAATTATAGGTTCAGTTATTGGGATTTTTGGTTTAATTTTAATGGCCCCCAGTAGTGATACAAAAATTATAAAGATGCAGCATGATGAAGATCACCCTATTAATACTAATATAGATAGTTTAATACAAGTATTGGATGTTATTTTAACTGAAAAAGGCGAATGTATGGAAGCCTACAATGTAAGTTTACAAATTAATAGTGCTTTGGATGCGCAGCATGATATGATAAAGTTTCCGCAGCAATTATGCCATTATAAGTATAGAACCTATTTTTATGATTGGTGTGATTAAGACCTTTATTTTAAAGCCTCCTTTTTAATTTTTTAGACTTTTTTTTGCTAAAGGGTTTTGTTTCCTTAGAAAATGCATAACTTTGCGGCATAAACTTTAGAAAGAAATATGAATATTAAAAATTTTATTGCAGAATTGCGCTGGCGCGGTCTCGTGCAAAATATGACTGAAGGCTTAGAAGAAGCTTTAATGGAAAACAATACGCCTAAACGTGGTTATATTGGCTTTGACCCTACAGCACCTTCGCTTACAATTGGTAATTTCGTACAAATTGCTACTTTACGCCGCTTTCAACAAGCAGGTCATCAGCCTGTTATTCTTTTAGGTGGTGCAACAGGTCGTATTGGCGACCCCTCAGGTAGAGATACAGAGCGTCAATTGCAAACTATTGATACCTTAGATAATAATATTGCCCATCAGAGACAACAATTTAGTAAATTCTTAGATTTTTCTGAGGATTGTCCAAATAAAGCCTTAGTAGTCAATAACTGGGACTTTTATAAAGACATGAATGTCTTGACATTCTTGCGCGATATTGGTAAAAATATTACTGTAAACTATATGTTAGCTAAAGATTCTGTAAGCAATCGTTTAGCAAATGGTATTTCTTTTACAGAGTTTTCTTATCAAATCATCCAAGGTTATGACTATCAGCATTTACACAATGAATTAGGTTGTATAGTACAAATGGGTGGTGGCGACCAATGGGGTAATATTACTACTGGTTTAGAATTTATTCGTAAAAGTGGTGCTACATCAAAAGCACATGCACTTTGCTCTCCATTATTGACTAAAGCAGATGGTAAAAAATTTGGCAAATCAGATACAGGTAACTTATGGTTGGATCCTAATTTGACTAGCCCTTATAAATTCTATCAATATTGGTTAGGTAGTAATATTAGTGATTTAGATTTACCAAAATTATATCGCGTACTTTCTTTCCGTACACAAGAAGAAATTGAAACTTTAGAAAAAGAATATGCTGAAGACCCAATTACTTTACGTCGTTTATTAGCAGAAGAATTAACTGTATTAATTCATAGTGAAGAAGCACTTAAAAATGTACAATATGCTACTCAAGTAGTACATAATCCTAAATTAAATATAGATTTCTTAAAAGGTTTGGATAAAGCTGTTTGGGAAGCTGTAGGTACAGAAGTAGGTGCATTTAGTATAACACAAGCAAATCTTGCTAATGGTATCAATTTAATTGATTGGTTAGTAGAACAAGGTATTTTCTCTTCAAAAGGAGAAGCACGTAAAGCCATTCAAAATAATGCTTTAGCAGTAAATACAGAAAAAATTACTCAACCAGATTTCCAATTAACAGCTGATCATGTATTAACTACTGGTTATCTTTTATTGCAAAATGGTAAGAAAAATAAATATGTAGTACAAGTTATTTAGTACTTTGTTTATTGATATAAAATACAAAAGCCAATAGCAACTTTTTATAGTTACTATTGGCTTTTTTTATAAGCTAAGCTTCAAATTATTGTGCTTTATTTGTTAGCCAAATATTACGCATTTTGATTTGTTTTTCATTAGCATTTGGATTGAATGTAAATACAAATTTTTGTTCTACTTCAATTTTAGATAAACGCTCGCTCAACATCATTTCCTCTTCTTTACCTTCTGCATTTTTACGCATAATTTTCACATTCAGCAAATCGCCTTCTTTAGCAGCATCAAGATAAGTAAATAAAATAGCAGATACATTTCTTGGTGTAAAAGGCTTATCATTCCATGTCAAAATAATATCCTTATCTTGCAAGCCTAATTTTTTACCAAATTCATCTAATCTATCAGGACGAGATACATAAAAACGATCTAAAGAATCCGTTTTCAAAGCCCCCTTTTCCAAACCACCCAATGGAGAAATTTCTAATACTTTAGCTTGATCAGAAAATATTAAACCAAATGGTGCTACATATTCATTATAAGGAATAGGTTTGTTGCCTGCTACATGATTATTAAAGAAATCTTTGATTGATTGTACATTAGCAATTTTAAATTCCTTTTGCAATAAATTAGTAATAATATCAAATAATTTAGCATCTTCAAAAGATTTATCTGAACCATACTCTAAAGCTAAAGCACGAATTAAATCTCTTAAACTATACTTACCTTCTGTCAATTCTATAATTTTTAAATCTAAACACATGCCTATTAAAGCTCCTTTATAATATACATTATTATATTGTTTGCTATAAGGTGGTTCTAAGCATTTTTCAGACATTTCTGTAAAGGGAATATCGTCTTTATAATAAGTAAGGGCTGTGCGTGCTTTATCGCTCAAATTCTTTAAGAATTGTGATTGATTAACGATTTCATATTTTGCACGTACATGATGTCCCATATATTCAATAGCCCCTTCATAAAACCATAAATGTTTAGACATTTTAGGTGCCATAAAATCAAAATTATGAATTTGCTCAGAATGAATATGCAAAGGCGTAATGATATGGAAAAACTCATGCGCTGCAATTTCTGCAATTTGTTTACCAATTTTCTCTGCTGTTTCTTCCATCATACAGAAAAGAGAAGAACGAGCATGCTCTAAAGCCCCAATAGAACCAGATGGATAACCATCAGGCGATAAATAGATAATAAAAGAATATTTTCTTACAGGTAAAACCTCATCTAAATATTTGAATTGCGCTTCTAAAGTCGGTTTAATATATTGAGATAATTGTTTAGCTGTTACTTTTTGATTAGGTGAATAAACAGAAATTAAAATTTCACTCATTCCTAAACGAAACTGAACTGTATCAGCTTGGCAATACATTAAAGGGGCATCTACAAACTCTTTATAATTCGGTGCTTTATAGATATCTGTATCAAAATCTCCACCTACTCTATCCAAAGCTGTAGAACCATAAAAAGCTGAAGGACGTTTAAATTTCACTTCAAAAGGTAAATTTTCTTTACCTTTAATAAAACCAAAACAAGCATTATTATTAATCACAAATACTTTGCCTTGCTCGAAATTAGAACCACTAGGCTCAAACTGAGGCGTTTTTAAAGCTGCATCCCAAGTATCTTCTACTTTATAAGTAATTTTATATAATTTTTTATCGCCTTCGATTTGCCAAGTATTTTCATCTTTTCTTACTACTTTCAAAGGCTTATTTTTTTTATCGAAAGCACGTAAATCTTGTACAAATTGTCCAAAATTATAAATTTCATAAGTACCAGGAATAGTAGCTGGCATATGAAAAATTACATTATTTTCTTGATTGGCAGCAATAGGAACGATTAAATCTACAGTAATCATATCATTAATCGTTTCCGATAAATTCACAGCATATTGATAGTATTCCTTTTCTTCTTGTGCTAAAAGAAGATTAGATCGAAACACAAATACTACTGCAATACAAAGCGTAATCCACTTTAACATAGATATTCTATTAATTTAGAAGGGTTATTTTGAATTGAAACATAAAGGTTTATTCTGTAAGTAGCGTACAAAAATAGACTTTTTTAATCATAATGTTTATGATTATGTATTTTTTAAACATAATTTAAGATAGCATAAGAATAAGTTTTTATAGATACTAGAATATTTCTACTAGCTTTAAAATTACTTTTTGAAAAATATTCCTTAAAACTGCTTATAAATTGGTTAAAATATATTCGAAAATTAAAAATTATAGTCTTGCTCTTCAATGTTAAGATAAAAATCTATATTTTCGCAGTAGTTATATATTAATTCACGACATATTAATATCCACTTTTAGTTTAAGATGATTAATAAAAAAATATTCTTGTCTATAGCAGCTGCTGTATTAGGCAATTTAAGTGTTGCTTTTGCACAATCGGCTGACGATCGCATTCTTTTTAGCATTGGTGAGAAGAGCGTACCGGTTTCAGAATTTAAATATATTTATGAAAAGAATAATACCAATTCTGCTAATTATTCTGAACAGTCTCTTCGCGAATACTTACAATTATATATCAATTTCAAATTGCAATTATTACATGCTGAAGAATTAGGTATTACTAGCGATGAGAAAATACAAAAAGAACAAAAACAATATCGCGACCAATTAGCTAATAACTATCTTACGGATAAAGAAGTAAGTGGCAAATTAATTAAAGAAGCTTATGAGCGTAGTAAAGAAGATAGACGTGTAAGTCATATTTTTATTCCGCTAAAAGAAGATGCTAGCGAAGATGTTGTTAAAACAACTTATGAGCAAATGCAGGCAATTCTAAAAGAAGTTACACCTAAGACTTTTGCGCAAATTGCTAGTTTAAAAAGCCTTGACCAATATAGCAAAAATAATGGTGGCGATTTAGGTTATTATACTGTTTTCCAAATGCCTTATGCTTTCGAAACAGCTATGTATAATCTCAAAAAAGACGAAGTTTCTGATATAGTTCGTACACCTTATGGTTTGCATATTTTAATGCTTACAGATATTCGTCCTGCTTTAGGTCAAATGCAAGTGGCTCATTTATTCGTGCGCAAAAGCACTAATAATGGTCAAGCTTTAATTGATTCTATTTATGCAGAAATTCAAAAAGGTGCTAATTTCGAAACATTAGTAGAAACACATAGCCAAGATAATAGTACTAAAAAAATCCAAGGTGTTTTGGGTTGGATTGGTATTAATCAATATGATGAAAATTTCGAAAAAGCAATTTTTAGTTTAACTAAAGATGGTCAAATCAGTAAACCTATAAGCTCTGAAAATGGCTGGCATATTTTGAAACGCGTTAAAGCAATTCAAAATCCTCCTTTCAATGAAGTGAAACAGGAATTATCTTCTAAAGTACAAAAAGATGCACGTTATGCTTTAGTTCAAAAAGCTTTAGTAGAACGCATTAAAAAAGAAAGTAATTTCCAATTGAATGCTGATGTTTATACTGACTTAAAAAATACTTTAAAAGCAGATACAGGCTTTTTCAATATGCAATGGAAAGCGCCTGAAACTATGACTAATGATAATCGTATTTTATTTAGTTTAGGTACTGAAAAATTCACTATTGCTCAATTCAAACCTATGTTGGAGCAATATAGCCCAGAACGTTTCCAAGCGCAAAAAAATATAGACAAAGCTTTTGGTGGTTTAGTTAATAAAGCCATTACAAATACAGCTTTAAAATATGAAGAAACGCAATTAGAAAAAAAATATCCTGAATTCAAAGAATTGTGGCGCGAATACGAAGAAGGCATTGTTGTCTTTGCTGCAAAACAACGTTTAATTTGGGATAAAGCGGCACAAGATAGCACTGGTATTGAAGCTTTTTACGATGCTAATAAAAACAAATATCAAAGCAAAGAAAAAGCAGAAGTGCATACTTATGTTATCAATAGTTTAGAGAAAAAACAAATCAAAGCGATTCAGAAAGCTGCTAAAAAAATGTCTGCTGAAGATATTAAAGAGAAGTTCAACCAAAAAGAACAATTAGTAGCAATTTCTACTCAACAATTTGATAAAACAGCACTCAATAATAGCACTAGCTTAGCTAAAGGTTTGAAATGGAAAGCCAATACAGCCAGCACGCCAGAAGTTAAAGATGGTAAAACTATTTTTGCTGAAATTGATAGCATTATTCCATCTACTACACTTTCATTAAAAGATGCACGAGGCTTAGTAGTTGCGGATTATCAAGTAGCTTTAGAGAAAGCGCTTTTAGATGATTTGAATAAAAATAATCCTGCTAAAGTAAATGAAGATGTATTTAAATCTTTGATTAAATAAGCTAAGTTTTTTTTGAAAAAGGGACTATGGTTTTCTTTTTATAAATAAGCAAAAAGCACAATATGAAAATTTCATATTGTGCTTTTT
>X137_Gaur__coassemble_237_pt1 | contig 11512 bp, 5 predicted proteins | sample X137_Gaur__metabat2_high_PE_006 | metagenome-assembled genome bin X137_Gaur | reverse complement strand
CTGATGCTTGTAGCCCTGTATCTTTTAGCTTTGCTAATAATAGTACTGCTAATATAATATATGGCTGTGCAGATTTAGCAGTTACACACAATGTAACACTTTATGTAAGTGACATTTATGGTAATGTAGATTCATCTTGTGCTACAACTATCACTATAGTGGATAATATTGCACCAGTTATGGATTGTTCTACAACGCATACTGTTTACTTAGACCGTGTTGGTTTATTAACTGTACCCGTTGAAAACTTAGTAAATCCAACTACAGTAATAGAAGGTTGTAACTTCAATCTTTCTATTAATAATAATAATAGTGTAAGCTTCTCTTGCGATTCTGTTGGTACAAGAACAATTCTTGTTACTGCTACAGATAATAGCAACAATAGCTCAACTTGCCCAGTAACAGTAATTGTTCAAGATACTGTAGCGCCATCTATTAACTTTGTAAGAGATACTATTTTCTTAGTAGCAAATGGTATGACGACTATAGATCCAATGATGTTTGATAATAATAGTGTTGATGCTTGTGGTATTGCTGCTTATCGTGTAGATCCTGCTCAAATTGATTGCTCAGTAATTACACCTCAAAACAATACTATTTCTATTAACTTTATTGTTGAAGATATTCATGGAAATATAGCCACTCGTCTTATCGATAATATTGTTGTAATAGATACAATAGTACCAGATATGACGAATGCTTGTATACCTTTTACAGCCTATTTAAATAATACTGGTTCTACAACTATTACACCAGCCAATATATTAGGTACTCCAACTGATAATTGTGCTATTGATATAAACAGTTATAGAATTAATAATACTACTTCTATAGATTATAGTTGTTTAGCAATAGGTACTAATACAGTTACGCTTTCTGTAAGTGATGTTTATGGCAATAATAATGAATGTATAGCCACTGTAACTGTTTTAGATACTATTCCGCCAACTGCAATTTGTGATACACTTGTTACTGCCTATGTAGATCCAACTGGTATTGCAGCAGTAATAGGAACTATGTTAGATAAAGGAAGTAATGATGCTTGTGATATTGATTCTAGTGCATTTTTAGTAAATGGTGTAGCTACTTATAATTATGATTGTAGTGCTATAGGTATACCTCAGATTGCTACATTAACAGTATTTGATATGTATGGTAATAGTGCTACATGTACTTCTACTATTAATATTTTAGATACACTTGCTCCTGCGCCAAATTGTATTACTACACCTATTACCCTTACTTTAAATGCTGTTACAGGAAGAACCCCTGTACTCAATGTACGCAACTTAAGTACAGGAGGTGTTGATAATTGTAATGGTACATTAACTTACTTAAGCAATGGCTTATCTCAATTGACTTTTGATTGTAGCCAAGTTGGTACAAATATTGTTCCTTTAACAGTAACAGATATTTATGGTAATGATAGCACTTGTACAGCTGAAGTATTTGTTATGGATAATGTAGCACCTGATGCACATTGCTTAGGTAGTATTATCCTTACTTTACCAAGTACACCAAATGCAACTGTTACTTTACAAGCATTAGAGTTGGATAATAATAGTTATGACAATTGTGGTATTGTTTCATACCTTATCAATGGTCAAGATAGTTTAGTATTTGATTGTAGCAATATTGCCACAGCTATAGCTGTTGATTTTGTTGTTGTAGATGCAGCTGGTAATACTGATAACTGTGCAAATACAGTAACTATCCAAGATATTACTGCACCTACTGCAATTTGTACCCCTACAACTATTACTGTAGCATTAGATGCAACAGGTATAGCTAATCTTACTCCTACAATGGTAGATAATGGTAGTTTTGATAACTGTTCTGATACTATTATGTTAGTTAATGGTTTACAATCTATCACTTACAACTGTGCACAAGTAGGCACGCATACTGTTACTTTAAGCGTTACAGACCATAATGGTACTGGGCTTACAGGTACATGTACAGCAACTGTAGAGATTATTGATAATATTGCACCTACTGTAATATGTATTGATACCATTATTACTTACTTAAATGTAGATGGTCAATCAACAATCAATGCTACTGCTTTAGATAATGGAAGTACTGATGCTTGTTTACCTTTAAATTTCCAAATTAATGGTAATAATAGTATTGACTTTACTTGCCAAAATATAGGTATCAACCCTATTACTTTAACAGTAACAGATGCTAATGGTAATGCAGCAACTTGTATTACTCAAATCCTAGTAAGAGACACAGTAGCACCTATTGTAACTTGTACTGATTATATTGCTCATTTAGATGGCAATGGTTTAGCAACAGTTACACCTCAAATGGTAGCTACTTCTGCTTTAGATAGTTGTGGTATTAGAAATTACCAATTTATTGATGGTATAATTCTAAGCAATAACCTTACTTTTGATTGTAATGCTATCGGTAATCATAATGTTAGTGTAATTGTAACAGACATTAATAATAATGCTACTACATGTGCAGCTATTATTACTGTTCAAGATACAGTTGCTCCTACAATTACTTGCCGTGATACAGTATTAGTAAACTTAAACAGGGTAAGTACAGGTTTCTTAAACCAAAACTTACTAGTAGTAAATGGTAGTATAGCAGATAATTGTGACATTGATCGTTTATCATTCTCTCAAGATTCTGTTACTTGCGCTGATGCCAATACTATTGTTCCTGTAAGTGTAACTGTATTAGATGTTAATGGTAATTTCTCAACTTGTACTAGTTATATTAATGTTATATTAGATACACCAACAATTGTAGCACCTTCTATGGTTTGTGCTAGCGATGATTTAGCTTTAAGAGTGAATCTTCCTCAAAATAATATAACATATAATATTACTTGGACTGGTCCAAACGGTTATACTTCTACTAGCGCAACACCTACTATTACAAACGTAACCGAAGCCAACGAAGGTATTTATACAGTAAGCATTACACCTACTCCTACAGGTTGTGCAGCTAGTGCGTCTGTAGAAGTGATGATTAATACGGTAGCTATGCCACTTATTGCAATTGATACACCACTTTGTGAAAATAGCACAGCTACATTTACAATTAGCAATACAAGTGATTTTACTCAACATACTACTATAGCATACGAATGGTATAAAGATGGTATAGCTTTAGGTATTTCGACTCCAAACTTAGAAATTGCTAATGCTACTATAGCTGATAATGGAAGTTATACTTTAATGATTACAGCAGATAACTGTGCACAAACATCTGCTCCATTTGTTTTAGAAATTACACCATTACCTACAGCACCTTTATTGACTAGCAATACACCTTGTGAAATGGATGTTTTAGTATTAGAAGCATTTACTGATAGTACAAGAACTTATACTTTTGCTTGGTCTGGTCCTAATGGTTTTACAGCTAATACACCAAACACTAGTATTATTGAGGCAACTCAGGATAATGCTGGTCTTTATACTTTATTAATTACAGATCAATTTGGTTGTACAGTAACTAATGATATTAGTGTTACCATTGCGCCAAAACCTCAATTACCAGGTTTAGTATATAATGACCCACTTTGTGCAGATGATTTCTTAGAAATCTCTGATACTAATACTTATGTAATTACACCTAATGCTTTCAATTGGACATTAGCAGATGGCACTACTGCTTCTACTACTGTTCCTCAATTAGTATTACCAAATCCAATAATTGGTGATTATGCTTTAGTAGTAAATATGGATGGCTGTTTCTCTGATACAAATTATATTACAGTAGCTTATCAACCGCAAGTAATTGCTATCAATGATGAATTGAACTTAGAGTTTAGAGATTCTGTTTTCAATTTCAGTTTAGTAGATAATGATTCTACCAATACAGCTTATAGCATTTCTATTGTACAAATGCCTAACTCTGGCACTGTAGCGATTAATCCTGATGGTACGCTCAACTATATTGCTGGTTATAGCTCTTTTGGTCGTGATTCATTAACTTATGTACTTTGTGATGTAAATTGTCCTGACAATTGCGATACTGCTCAAGTATTTATTACAATTACTGCTGATTTTGAATGTTACATTCCTGAAGCAATTACACCAAATACTGATGGTATTAATGATGTATGGAATATCCGTTGTATTAATGAATACCCAAATAGACAGGTTTCTGTTTTCTCTCGTTGGGGTCAATTAGTATATGAAGGTGATGGTAGTGATTTTGATGGTAAATATAAAGGTGAAGACCTTCCTGATGGTACTTACTTCTATATTCTCAAACTCAATGACACGACTTATGTACCAAACGATACTTTCAAAGGTCATTTAATTATTCGTCGATAATTTAGTCTAGACTATAAAAAAGAAAGTCCCTATAAGTAATATGCTTATAGGGGCTTTTTTTTATGAGAAAAATTTATATTGACAATTTGACAGTTTTTATTTTTTTTGGAAAGGGAGTATGGTATTTTTTTCAAAAATTTCGTTAAAAAAAGCGCTTTAAAACACAAATAAAATGCAAAACTCCCTTTTTTAAAATAAAAAGGTATTGTTCAGAATTATTTTGGCAAAGTTATTGTTATATTTGATGTTGAAGAATACTCTATTTTTCTATTATTTGATTAAATCATTTCAATCTTATAAAATCCTCTAATTATGAGTAATCGTAATCGTTTTACTAGCAGCACATCAAGCAATCCGTTCTTGAATGTGGAGCATATGCAATCTACGCAATCTCAAATTTTACACAATGAAGAGCGTAATGTTTTCAATAGAAATGACATTTATGCTACAGAAGGTAGCATGACTGTACAAGGCGCTGTCAATAAAACTTTAATTCTAACTGGTTTATTATTGATTACTGCTGTTATTGCTTGGCAAATGGCTACGCCTGCCTTAATGTGGATAGGTGTAATTGGTGGTTTAATTGCTGCTCTTGTAGCTTATATGAAACCTAATACAGCTAATATTACAGCGCCATTATATGCTATTTTTGAAGGTTTAGCTTTAGGTACAATTTCTCTTATGGTTGCTGCTTCTTTCGGTGAAGGCTTCTTTGGTATTGTAACCAATGCTATTTTCTTAACAATTTTCGCTTTATTAGCCATGTTAGGTGCTTACAAAACTGGTTTAATTAAGCCTACAGAAAAGTTCAAAAGCATTATTTTCACTGCTACAGGTGCTATTGCTGTACTTTATTTAGTTTCAATGTTATTAGGCTTATTTGGTATTAATATTCCTTATTTACACGAAGGTGGCGTAATCGGTATTGGTATTAGCTTAGTGATTGTAGGTATAGCAGCTTTAAATTTAATTATCGATTTCGAATCTTTCGAAGTAGGTGAAAAAATGGGCGCAAGCAAAAAAACTGAATGGCTTTGTGCTTTAGGTCTTCTTGTAACTTTAGTATGGTTATATATGGAGATTTTACGCTTATTATCTAAAATTAATCGTGACTAATTCTAAGATTAGTTTTCGTTTTTCTTTATAAAAAGATGTATTTTGTTGGCGTTCAGAGTGCTTTTATCTTAGAGCATTCTGGACGCTATTTTTTTTTATTTATATTCAGCAACAAAACCCTTACAGGAGATTATATATATGAGTTTTTTATTAAAGTTGCTAAGTCCCGTTTTAAAATGGTACACCCACAAACAAATGCTTAAAGATTTACCTAATTATGAAGCTAATTTTCAATTAGATGGATTACAAGGCAATATTGATATTATTAGAGATGAATGGGCTGTGCCTCATATTTATGCTAGCAATGAAAGTGATTTATTTTTTGCACAAGGCTTTGTACATGCACAAGATAGATTATGGCAAATGGATTTAACCAAACGTATTGTTAGTGGCAGATTAAGCGAAATTTTTGGTAAACTAACTGTAGAAACAGATATTGTTTTACGCACTTTAGGTTTTCAACGTCTAGCAATACAAGACCATACAAAACTAGCACAAGAAAAAGCTCTAAAACACATAGAAGCTTATGCTGCTGGAGTCAATGCCTATATAGCACAATGCAAAGAACTGCCTGTAGAATTCAAACTACTCAAATGCAAACCAGAAACTTGGAAAGTAGAAGATTCTTTAGCTATAGCTAGATTTTTAGCCTTACAAATGTCCTTTGGTTGGTTGCATCAAATAGAAAGATTTTTATTAGTAGAGCGCTATGGTTTGGAAAAAGCTAAAACCTTATTCAATGAATATGCTAACGAAAATCCTATTGCCTTTCCTTACAAATTTGAAAAAAATACTATTGAAAATGGCAATTTAAAAGCTTTCGATAATTTATTCTTACGTCCTATAGGAGGCAGCAATAACTGGGCTATAGCAGCCAATAAAATGCAAGATACTCAATCTGCTATGCTTTGCAACGACCCACATTTAGTACTCAATAATCCTAATATTTGGTTCGAAAATCATTTAATTGCCCCCGATTATGAAGCCACTGGTGTTTCTACTGCTGGTGTGCCTTTTGTACTTATAGGACATAATAGAAAAATTGCTTGGGGAGCTACACTTTCTTTTATAGATATGCAAGATATTTATATAGAAAAATTTACAGGGGCATCTCGTGGTCAATACGAATTTGGCGAATCCATTAAAAAGTCCACACAAATTACAGAAGAAATCAAAATCAAAGGAAAAGCTAGTCAAAAAATCCCTATTACTTATACACATCATGGCGTTATTATTTACGATGCTTTAGGTATAAAAGGACATGATTTAGCTCTTGCCACTCCTGCACTCAAAGATAATGATATGGTGCTTGGTTTCTATCAATTAAATAAGGCTGAAGGTTGGAACGATTTTGTTAATGCTTGCGATAAAATTCAAGCCCCTTCCCTTAGCTTAGCCTATGCCGATACCGACGATAATATTGGTTATTTCTGTACGGGTAAAATTCCTATTCGCAATAAAACACCTTATAGTTTACCGCTTTTAGGTTATACAGCAACCCAAGAATGGCAAGGTTTTATTCCTTTGCAACAAATGCCACATGCCTTCAATCCTGAAAAAGGCTATCTCTATACTTGCAATCACAAATTAGTAGACGATAATTATCCTTATGATTTAGGCGATTTATGGATGAATGGTTATAGAGCCAATCGCTTAGAATCCCTTTTCAAAGCTAAAAAATCTTACACTATAGAGGATTTAAAAGCATGGCAAAATGATTTATTTTCTACAGCTGCTGCGCAGTGGATTAATTTGGTAAAGGGAGTATTGCCTTTGATTAAAGAAAAGTCCAGTGCTAAAGTATATGAAGCTGCTAGCATTTTAGCCCAATGGGATAGCTATGTTTTAGCAGAAAGTAATGCTGCTTGTATTTATCATGTGCTTTTACAAGAACTCATTGACCTTATTATTGTTAATACAGATACAGCCAATGCGCTCAAAGGAAAACCACAAAAAGCCAGTGATATATTCCAATTTACAGAATTTTGGTCACATGATACCAATACTATTTATCGCATTTTAAATGATGCTAATGGTCCTTGGCAAATTAAAGATGCTCAAGCCACGCTAATTCAAGGCTTAGAAAATGCTTGCGCTTACTTAGAAAAAACTTTAGGTGCCAATATACAAGATTGGCAATGGGGAAAAATTCATCAACTTACCTATGGGCATATATTAGGTGCTCAACCACCTTTTGATGAAATTTTTAATTTTGGTCCTATGACTATTGGTGGCGATAAAGATACACTCAATCAATTATCTTTCTTAGGTGGCAAAGCCTATGGAGGAGCTATTTGTGGCGCTTCTTTCCGTCAAATTACTAATATGGGCAATTTCGACCAATCTTATTGTATTAGTCCATTAGGGCAAGCAGGTAATATAACTAGTCCGCATCATCACGACCAAATGCAAGCTTGGCTCAATGGCGAATACAAACCTTCTTTATGGAGTAAACAAGCTATTTTAAAGCATAAAAAATATCGCGCCACACTTTCCCCAAAAGAAAATGCAGCGCAATAGTATTATATAGTTTATAAACCTTATTTTTGCTTAAGCAATATTTTACCAACCTGTAAAGGATTTATTAAATACATCTTCCAATATTTGCTCATAAATAGAAGTAATTAATTGGTCTTGTACTGAAGATAAATCCGCATCGGCTGGAAAATCGGCAAAACGAGTAAAAGGTGTTTCCCAACTTTTAGCTGGTGCTTCATCTTTATTATCTTTTCTCGATATAGTCATAGTAATCGTCAAACGCTGTTGAAAATTACTATTATCATTGCCTGTAGGAGCTATAGAAGTAAGTTCATAACGAGTCAACTTCCCTTCAAAAGCAATATCCCCTACCCCCTCAATATATTGCAAACGCGTATCTGATAAAATTTTCATCTTGAAAGCTTCCGAAAACTCTTGTGCTGCTGTTGGTGGTGCATTAGGTGCCAAAATTTCGAATTGTTCTACAGATACTGTTTTATACACATTATAGTCTATGTAAGTATTTTTCATCGTTATCTTACAAGAAGAGAAGAGGAAAAACAAACAAAAGACTAGAAAATAAGATAATTTATAGCTAAACTTTTGCATAATTTTAATACTTTGATTTACTTTGCATTCAATTTAAGATAAGCTCACTTTTTAACATTATTAAGCAATTATATATAGTTATTTTTCACTAATTTTGCCCAATAATATTAAAAACAATGTCGCTTTTAAAGCAGCTTTATCTCCAAGAACTAAGCTGCTTGTGCAAAAATGACTTTTTTTTTCCAATTCTAGATTATATACAACGTTAAAATATTATTTTCTACCACAATGGCGAATAAAACAACTATTGCTATCGCACATGGCGACGGTATCGGTCCAGAGATTATGAACGCAGTATTGCGTATCTTGGATAAAGCAGGTGCTCAACTTGAATACGAAAAAGTAAAAATCGGTCAAGACCTTTACTTAGACGGTCACAAGTCTGGTATCGCGCCTGATGCTTGGGATGTATTACGTAAACATAAAGTTTTCCTTAAAGCTCCTATTACTACGCCTCAAGGTGGTGGTTACAAAAGTTTGAACGTTACTGTTCGTAAAACTTTAGGTCTTTTCGCTAACGTACGCCCTTCTAAAGCTTATACGCCTTTCGTGCCTAGCCACTTCCCTAATATGGATCTCGTTATCATCCGTGAAAACGAAGAAGATTTATATGCAGGTATCGAACATCAACAATCTGATGAGGTTGTACAATGTTTGAAAGTTATTTCTCGCCCAGGTTGCGAACGTATTATCCGTTATGCTTTCGAATATGCACGTGCTAACAACCGTAAAAAAGTAACATGTATGTCTAAAGACAATATCATGAAACTTGCTGACGGTTTATTCCACAAAGTATTCAAAGAAATTGCTGCTGAATATCCAGAAATCGCAACTGACCACTATATCATCGACATTGGTGCTGCTATGTTAGCTGACCAACCTGAACGTTTCGATGTTATCGTTACTTTAAACTTATACGGTGATATTATCTCTGACATTACTGCTCAAGTTGCTGGTTCTGTTGGTTTAGGTGGTTCTTCTAATGTAGGTGAAGAAGTTGCTATGTTCGAAGCTATCCACGGTTCTGCTCCAGATATCGCTGGTAAAGGTATTGCTAACCCTTCTGGTTTATTAAATGGTGCTTGTATGATGCTTAACCACATCGGTCAAGCTGAAGTTTCTGCTAAAATCCAGAATGCACTCTTAAAAACTTTAGAAGATGGTATCCACACTGGCGACCTTTATTCTGAAGAACACTCTACTAAAAAAGTAGGTACTGAAGAGTTTGCTGATGCAGTTATCGAGCGTTTAGGTCAATTACCTTCTAAAATTGCTCCTATCGTTGCTAACCCTGATGCTAAACCTATCGAAATCAAACCTTACGAATTCAAAACTGCTGCTAAAAAAGAATTAGTAGGTATTGATGTATTCGTTCAATGGGCTGAAGCTAACCGTAACCCTAATGTTTTAGGCGAGAAAGTTAAAACATTGAACTTAGATAACTTAACTTTAGGTTTCATCGCTAACCGCGGTCAATCTGTATACCCTAACGGTCAAGATACTACATTCTGTACTGACCACTGGAGATGCCGTTTCGAAGGTTCTAATGTGTCTCAAAAAGACTTATTAACATTATTGAACAAATTCGAAGCTGCTGGTATCGAAGTTATCAAAACAGAAAACCTTTATACTTTCGACGGTAAATTAGGTTACTCTGCTGGTGAAGGTGCATAATCTTTATCTCTAGATAAAAATAGCTTATACTATAAGGAAAGCGTATAAATGCGATTTAATTCGTGTTTATGCGCTTTTTCTTTATGCACAAATAATCTTATCTTTGTCCTAGTTGTTATTCCTTTTATAACTTTCAGACTTTAAATATACTACAGCTATAAAAATATTATTATGTTTCAGCCACGCCGCCCACGTCGCAATCGCCAAAGTGAAGCTATTCGCGCACATGCACAAGAAACACGTTTACATGTTTCTCAACTTATCTACCCTATGTTTTTGGTAGATGGTAAAAATATCAAAAGTGAAGTATCTTCTTTGCCTAATAATTTCCGTTTCTCTCCTGATGTTTTATTGCAAGAAATCGAAGAATGTTTAAACTTAGGTATTACTACTTTCGACCTTTTTCCTGCTGTAGACGAAAGCCTAAAAGATAAATATGGTTCTTATTCTTATGCTGAGGAAAATTTCTATTTGCATGCTATTCGTGCTGTAAAAGAGCGTTTCCCTGAAGCTTGCATTATGACTGATGTAGCTTTAGACCCTTATAGCAGCGATGGACACGATGGCGTTGTAGAGAATGGCATTATTCTTAATGAAGAAACTTTGCCTATTTTAGCTAAAATGTCTGTAGCGCAAGCACAAGCTGGTGCCGATATTATAGGACCATCGGATATGATGGACGGTCGCATTGGTGTTATTCGTCGTGCTTTAGATGATGCTGGTTTTATTAATACTAGTATTATGTCTTATGCTGTAAAATATGCTTCTGCTTTTTATGGTCCTTTCCGTGATGCGCTTAATTCTGCGCCTAAATCTGGCGACAAAAAAGGCTATCAAATGAATCCTGCCAATCGTCGTGAAGCTTTAATCGAAGCTGAACTCGATATGCAAGAAGGCGCAGATTACTTAATGGTAAAACCTGCTTTAGCTTATTTAGACGTTATTCACGAATTGAAACAAAATTTCCCTTTACCAATTGCGGCTTACAATGTTAGTGGCGAATGTGCTATGTTATATGCAGCGGCGCAAAATGGTTGGTTAGATTATGAACGTGCTATGCCAGAAATGCTTTTAAGTATGCACCGTGCAGGCGCAGATGTTATCCTTACTTACTTCGCTAAAGATTATGCGAAAATGGTAAAAGCTGGCAAAATTAAATACTAATAAAAATACAATTTGGGCGAGCCCCACTTGCCTACTTCGTAGGCTTCGGGGTCAGGCTATACATTGCAGCAGCCGCAATCATATAAATATGATTTTGCGGCTGCTTCCATTTCTATCCTTCTCGATTTTAAGTTTATAAAAGAGATTAAAAAAAAAAAAAAATACCATAC
>X137_Gaur__coassemble_236_pt1 | contig 11543 bp, 12 predicted proteins | sample X137_Gaur__metabat2_high_PE_006 | metagenome-assembled genome bin X137_Gaur | reverse complement strand
GATATATTCTTATCACAAATATATAATATAAACTATGAAAAAATTATTTCTTTTATTACTATGTTTCCTTTTCACAAAAAATATTTTTGGACAACATAAAGCAGGTTTAGTTGATAGCAAAACTTTATTTGAAAATTTTAAAGATATTAGCTCTTTCGATAATAAAAAATATGATGAATTTTTATTATATGCAGAAGAACAATTGAGTGGTTGCTATGAACATTTAGAAGATGAAGGTAAATATACCGTAGTGGTTTGCAAGGATAAGAAAAAATATAAAATAGAAATTATTCATAATCAAAAAGCTTTGAAAAAAGAATTGCGTTTTGATAATGAAGGAAATAAAGAAATGGAAAACTATTATATGTACAATATTCCGATTTTTGTGTCTAATACTTATGATAAAAAAGGGAATTTAAAAACTATTATAGATAATGAAAAAAATATGACTTATAAGGTAATTGATTTTATAGCAAAGTTTGAAGAGTTTTCTAATTCAGATCATGTTGCTACTAATATTTTAGATAAGAGTATATATAATGTAATTATGGGTACGGAAAATACATTATATATTAATTCTAGAATAGAAAGAAAGCCTTATGCTATTTTTAATTATCAAACTGGAGTGATTACAAAATTATAATTATTTATTTTATAATAAAAGTCCTTGTCTATATACTTAGATAAGGGCTTTTTTTATAAACAAAAAACCGAACTCCCTTTTTAAAATGTTTATATATTTTTGTTTTAGCTTAATTAGGCTTATTTTTGTTTTTTTAAGCAGAGAAAATACTAGATTATTATGTTAAGACTTATAAGCAATATAAAAGGTTTGGCTTTAGCTATAGCGCAACCTATAGCGCAACTTGCTGGTGCTGAAATGGGCAATTGGACTATGTTGAACAATGCTTATGTACTAATAGAAAATGGCAAAATTTTAGAGTATGGCAGTATGGATAATTGTCCTACTTTTCCTGTAGATGATATAGTAGATGCTAGTGGTAAATTTGTTTTGCCTGCTTGGTGTGATTCGCATACACATTTAGTATTTGCGCAAAGTAGAGAAACAGAATTTGTAGATAAAATAAAAGGCGCAACTTATGCTGAAATTGCAGCAAAAGGTGGCGGTATTATCAACTCTGCTTTGAAACTGCGTGCTATGAGCGAATCAGAATTATATGATAAAGCTTTGGTACGTTTAATGACTACTATTCAGCAAGGTACTGGTGCAATTGAAATTAAAAGTGGTTATGGCTTGAATTTAGAAAGTGAATTGAAAATGTTGCGTATTATACGCCGTTTGAAAGAACAAAATTTAATCCCTATAAAAGCCTCTTTTTTAGCTGCACATGCTTTACCACCAGAATTTAAAGACAATAAAGCAGCTTATATTGATCATATTATTAATGATATGTTGCCTAGAGTAGCGGAAGAAGGTTTGGCAGATTATTTTGATGTTTTTTGCGAAAAAGGTTTCTTTACAGTAGAGGATACAGATAAAATGCTTAGTGCTGCTGCCAAATATAATATGCCAGCTAAAATTCATGCTAATCAATTAGATTTTTCGGGAGGTGTGCAAATCGGTGTAAAACATAAGGCCCGTTCTGTAGATCATTTGGAGCATGCTGATATGGCAGAAATTGAAGCTTTATTGGGTAGCGAGACTATGCCCACTTTATTGCCAAGTGCAGCTTTTTTCTTGCGTATGAATATGCCACAAGGTAGAAAAATGATTGATGCTGGTTTGCCTATAGCTTTGGCTACGGATTTTAATCCGGGTAGTTCGCCTGTATCTCGCATGAGTTTTATTATTTCTTTGGCTTGTATTCAAATGCGTTTGTTGCCGCAAGAAGCTATAGCAGCTTGTACAATTAATGGCGCAAAAGCTATGGATTTAGAGCATTTAGTAGGTAGTGTTACACCAGGTAAATTAGCCAATTTGATTTTGACACAACCAATGAATGATATAGCTTTTTTACCTTATAATATGGGTAGCGATAGCCATGAAAAAGTTTTAATTGGCGAAAATTGGTTCTAAATTATATACAATATATAGCTAAGTTTTTTTTATTTTAAACTAAGAAAAGAAAGTTTGGTCTTATATTTGTATTTTGAGAAAGGGAATAAGGCATTTGTTTTTAAAAAAGCGCTTTAGCGCACCGAACTCCCTTTTACCAAAAAAACTATTGAATCTATATTAATATTAAAAAAAATAAACTTAAGAAAATGTTAGGTAAAAGCTTATTCATGGGTTTGGCTTTATTGGCTACAACAACAGTAGCTACAGCTCAAAAAACATTAAATACAAATAAAGCGCAAGTTGCAGAAAAACAAACAGTAACTAAACAAAATACATTAAATGCTAAATCAGAAGCTAAAGCTTTCGCTTTGGAAGTAATGAAGGCGCATTTTAGAAGAGATTGCAACTTTATTTGGGGTAAATTTGCTAGTACTGTAAAAGTAATAGAAAGTGGTCAAATGATTACTTTAAGTGAAGGTTTGAAAGCAGAATTTTGTAATGATAATCCTTTGCGTTCTGATAAACCTGTAACTTATGATATGTATATTGCAAATTATAATACAGATTTGTTTACAGCAGCAGAGTTGAAAAGTCAACATCCTGAAATGGCAGAAATTTTGAACTTACAAAGTAATGAATATTTATTCTTAGGTTCTCAAAGAAAATCTGAAACATCAGAGTATGTATTCCGTGCATCAGATATAGCACGTTTTGTGGTAGCTTATGTAGATGGTCAATATAAAATTACAGCTTTATAGTTTGTAATTATCTAATAAAAAAGGCATAAATAACAGGATTAGACGTTATTTATGCCTTTTTTATGGGAAATAAATACCATAAATTTAAGTATTAGTAAGTAGGACAGTTGATATCTAAGAAACGATATACTAAACCTATACGTGCGCTCATATAAGCATCTTTACTTTTGCTATCGCCACGCTGACGACCAGCTTCACCAATAGCAATATCGCCCACTTCTAAAGAGCGATCTGCTAAAATAGCCGCTATTTGTCCATGATGACCATTTATAATAGAAGGATGCGCATAAGTGCCTGATACATCATCCAAATAATCAGAAAATGTAAGTGTACCCATTACTTCTATATTAATAGACCAATTTCTATTAATATCAAATTTGGCACCACCGCCAATCAGCCAAGCTGGTGTTACTGTTCTATATTCATCGCCAACAGCTTGTCCTTCAGTGCCTAAAGCTCTAAGGTCATAGACTATACCTTCATAGGTAGTTTTAGGTTTGAAGAAAACAATACCTAAACCTGTACTTAAATAGAATGTAGCTTTTTTATCGCGTGTTTGCTGTCTAGTGCCGCTATGAAAAGGGTCAAAATTGAATTCTACTTGTATAGAACCATCAAAAGTATTAGAAAAGAAACTGAGATTTCTAGCTCTAGCAAATTCTGTTTTTGCATTTTTATCATCTGCCCATAAGTAATTATAACCTATGGTACCTTTTACACAGATGCGACCATCAAAATTATGTCTAAGCAAAAGATTCATGCCGCCCCCAGGTGAGAGAAAATTATATCTAGGATTGAGGTCGCCAAAATAAAAAGAACCGCCTGCTAAGGCACCAAACTCCCATTTTTGAGCATTTACCTGAAAAAATCCTAAAAAAAGGATACCTATCGTAAATAGTGTAGTTAATTTAATTTTAGAGTGACTCATATACTCGAATATCTTAAAAGAAAGTCATAAGAAAATAATAAAAGATAGGTAGAATTTTAAAGCATAGGCAATATTAAGTATTGAAAGAAATATAGCATAAATAGAAATAGGACATGGTAAATATAATATCTAGAGTATAAAAACGAAATATTTAGTCCTTTATTGTTAGTAATTTCTCGAATCTATGCCCCAATTCAATTTTTCTCGAATCATATAAGGGAAATTATTGTCTATGCTACGCACCAATTGTATGGTGAAATCTGCCTTTCTTACTGCCAATTGGCAAGCACTTTGTATAGTGCGAGAGCGAGAATCTAAAGTGCAGAGGAAGTTTTCAGAACGACCTTCTATTTCAAATGAAAGTACTGCATCATCGGGTATAACTATAGGGCGAATACTTAAATTGTGAGGAGCCACAGGAGTAAGTACAAAATTATTAGAATTGGGGAATATAATAGGACCTCCACAGCTAAGCGAATAACCTGTAGAACCTGTAGGCGTAGCAATAATAATACCATCTGCCCAATAAGAATTTAAAAATTCCCCATTCAAATAAGTATGTATAATAACCATAGAAGAGGTATCTCTTTTATGGATAGTAAAATCATTCAATGCAAAATTGGCATCGCCAAAAATAGATTCGCTACTCTCCAAATACAATAATGTTCTTTTATCTAAAACATAATTATTGTTTTGAAGGGCTTGTATAGCTTGCTCTATATTTTGTTTTTGTATCATAGCCAAAAAACCTAATCGCCCTAAATTAATACCCATAATAGGTATATTCAAATCCCTTACTAATGTTGCTGCATCTAATATAGTACCATCGCCACCAAGTGTAATAAAAAAATCTAAATCCAGTGCTTTCAAATCTTCATAAGAAGAGAAAGTTTGAATATTTTCGAAAGGGAGTTTTACATTATCTTCGAAAGAATGAAAAAAATCCTTAAAAAAATAAGTATTCAAATCATATTCTACTAAAGTATCTAAAAGTACTTGTGTAGTATTAATATGCTCTGGTTTAAGAAAACGGCTATAAATGGCTATATTCATATCAAGTAATGCGGCTTATATAAAGGGGAATGATTTTTTGATTTTCAAACAAAAAAGTTTTGAGTGCTTATACGTAAGCAAGCTATACAAGTAATAGCAATATTCCCTTTTTAAATATATAAAAATATAGATTAATCTAAATCAACGTCAAGAGTAGGTTTCAAACCATCCCATTTTGAAAGCTGTTTAGTTGTTGCAGCCAAATCTTTAGTTAATGGCGCTTCAAAAGTCATAGCTTGCAAAGTAGTAGGATGTTGAATTGTTAATGATAAAGCATGTAAAGGTACACGGTCTAAAAGCGGCAATTCTTGTGTGTGCTTTTTCAAATTAAATTTTCTTTGTTTGATATCAGACAAGAATAATTTTTCTCTTTGACCATAGTATTTATCTACAGCTGGCGGATAGCCTATATGTGCTAAATGCACGCGAATTTGATGCGTACGACCAGTTTTTGGCGTAGCTTCTACTATGCTGAAATGACGGAAATGTGCCACAGCTTTATAAGTTGTTAATGAAGGTTTGCCTGTTTTGCTTACACGCATAGTGCCTAAACGTGCTTCATTTTCCATAAGCGGTGCATCAATAATGCCTTCGCTACCTGGTTCCATATTACCTTCTACCAACAACCAATATACTTTCATTGGTGTATGGTCTTCAAATTGTTTGCTCAAATGGCGGTGTGCTGATGCATTGCGTGCAAAGCAAATAACGCCACTTGTATCTTTATCTAAACGATGTACAGTAAGAATATCTTTGTATTTTTTGCGCAATTCTGCAATAACGCTAGGGATATCCGCTCTAAAACGGTCTGCTATAGTCAACATGCCAGCAGGCTTATTCACGATAACTATATCGTCATCTTCATAAATGATATCTAAGCTAGATTTAGCCATAATTTTTGAAAGGAAAATTTATCTATTAAAATAAGAAAAAAACTTAGTTGCTTAGTTTGTTTTTTAAACTAAGTATTTGTATATTAGCGTAGCAAAGTTAAAGTATTTTTTACAAATCCCTTGTTAATTCCCCCTCAAAATATAAGATTATGGAAATATATTCTAGTAAAATGGCTTTGGCTACCGATTTGTACCAAATCACTATGGCTTATGGTTATTGGAAATCAGGAAAATCTGAAGATAAAGCGGTTTTTCATCTTTTTTATAGAAAAAATCCTTTTAAAAATAATTATGTTATAGCTTGTGGTTTAGCTGATGTAATTACTTATGTACAAAATTGGCAATTTCAAGCCGATGATATAGCTTATCTAGCAGAATTAAAAGGGAATGATGGTCAATTACTTTTTGAAAAGGACTTTTTAGACTATTTAGCACAATTGCGTTTTACAGGCAATATGTTTGCTGTTGAGGAAGGGACTGCGGTTTTTCCTTTTCAACCATTAATTCGTATAGAAGCGCCTATTGTACAAGCACAGCTTTTAGAAACTGCTTTACTTACCATGATGAATTTTCAATCGCTTATTGCTACTAAAGCAAGTAGAGTAGTACGCGCAGCACAAGGCGATACAGTATTGGAATTTGGTTTGCGTAGAGCACAAGGCTTAGATGGCGGTATTTCGGCTGCTAGAGCGGCTTATATTGGCGGTTGCCATGGTACAAGTAATGTCATTGCAGGAAAAGTTTATGATATACCTGTAAAAGGTACACATGCGCATAGCTGGGTTATGGCATTCCCTTCAGAAATGGAATCTTTCGAAGCTTATGCAGCAGTTATGCCCAATAATTGTATTTTTTTAGTAGATACTTATGATACTATAGAAGGGGTAAAAAATGCTATAAAAGTAGGCAAAGAATTGCAAGCTAAAGGACATATTTGGCAAGGCATTCGTTTAGATAGTGGCGACTTGGCTGCGCTAAGCATAGCTGCACGAAAATTATTGGACGAAGCTGGCTTTGAGCAAGTAAAAATTGTTGCTAGCGATGATTTAAGCGAATATAGAATTACAGAACTCAAAGCACGTGGCGCAAAAATCGATACATGGGCTGTAGGTACACAATTAGTAACAGCTTATGACCAGCCAGCTTTGGGCGGTGTCTACAAATTAGCAGCTATGTATGACGATAATACAGGCAAATGGCAATATAAAATGAAGTTTTCTGATACGCCTATTAAAGTGTCTAATCCTGGGCTTTTGCAAATTCGTCGTTTCTTTATGAGCGATGGCAAACCTTTTGGCGATATGATTTGGAATGAAGAATTTTCACAACCACATACAAGTGAAATTGCTGCTTTCGATGGTAGACATATAGTTGCTAAGGATAGAGCCTATGAAGATTTATTAAAGCCAATTTTTGTAAAAGGGAGTATGGTTTTTGAATCTAAAAATATTCATGAAATTCGCCAATATGCTATGGCACAATGTCAAGTCTATAATACAGTGAATTTTGAATTATATCCTCTTGGTTTAGAATCAGAATTGAATGCTTTAAAAATGCAAATGATTGCAGAAAATGAAGCAAAAAATAAATTAAAAGCTTAAAATATATGTCATATTCTTATGAGTATCCACGTCCTGCACTTACTGTAGATTGTGTTGTATTTGGTTTGGACGTGAATAGCAGAGATTTAAGAGTTTTACTCATCAAAAGAGGCGAAAACCCTTTCAAAGATGCTTGGGCTTTACCTGGGGGCTTTATTAGCGAAAATGAAGATAGTGAAGTAGCTGCACGCCGCGAATTGGAAGAGGAAACAGGGGTAAAAGATATTTTTATTGAGCAATTATATACTTTTGCTACACCGCATAGAGACCCTCGTGGTTGGGTAGTAAGTATAGCTTATTTTGCTTTGATTAATTTGCAAGAGCATAATATTGTAGCAGCTTCCGATGCTAGCGAAGCGGAATGGTTTTCTGCATTCGAATTGCCTGAAAACTTAGCTTTCGACCATGCACAAATTCTAGAAATGGCAATTCAACGTTTACAAAATAAAGTAAGATGGCAACCTATAGGTTTTGAACTTTTGCCCAAATCTTTTACCCTTTCTCAATTGCAAGATATGTATGAAAAAATCTTAAATAGAAAGTTGAATAAACGCAATTTTAGAGCTAAGATTTTGAAAATGGGTGTCTTGGAATTGGTGGAAAGACAAAAAGAAGTTGCCCACAGACCAGCCTATCTTTATCAATTTAATCCTGAAAAATATGAAACCCTAAGCAAAATGGGTTTTATGTTTGAAATCTAATTCATATTTAGAATTTTTTTGCTCCAAAATGCTATAAGAATAAAAAAATATATTAGTTTTGCGGGCAATTCTTTTTACGAAAATTTTTAATAAAAATATAGTTCTTTTAAAAAATGGCAGATCAAGCTCAAGTTAACAATAACTTTTTAGAAAAAAATAAGCCAGTAATTTTTGGTGGTGTTTTATTAATCATTGCAGTTGCTGTATTCGCATTAGTAGTAGGTGGTGGCTCTGAAAAGAAAAATATTATTGCTGCTGACGAAATGTTTAAAGCACAATCTTATTTCGAAAGAGATTCTTTTGCTTTAGCTTTAAATGGTGTACAAACACCTGGTGCTGTTCAAGTAGATGGTTTTTTACAAATTATCGATAAATATTCAGGTTCTGAAAGTGCTAATTTAGCACACTATTATGCTGGTATTTGTTTCTTAAATTTAGGTCAATTCCAAGATGCAGTTAGCTTCTTAGAAAACTATAAAGGTAAAGATTTATATACGCCTGCTATGGCTTTAATCGCTTTAGGCGACGCTAAATCAGAATTGAATGATATGGCTGGTGCAAAAGCAGCTTATGAAAAAGCAGTGAAAACAAATGCAAATGAAGCAACATCTCCTTTAGCTTTACACAAATTGGCACAATTAGCGGAGCATGAAGGTAAAAAAGATGAAGCTAAATCTTACTTAGAAAAAATTCAACAAGAATATACAGCTTATGCTGAAAGTGCTTTAATTAGTCAGGATTTAATCCGCATTACAAACACTTACTAAGCTTAGTATTTTTAATAGATTTTATAATATAAAAAGTCCCGTTATTTGAAGTATATTCAGATGACGGGATTTTTTTCTTTTTTTGGAAAGGGAGTATGGCATTTTTCTGTTGTCTATCCACATAAAAAAAGTCCCTTACTTATAGTTTACAATAAGTAAGGGACTTTTCAATAAACAAAAACCATACTCCCTTTCTCAAAAAAAAACAAAAATAGTTTTAAAAAGAAAGTCTAATATTAGTTTTGACCATATTGAATGAAAATAGGAATAATGGCACGTTCTGAAGTTAGACCACTTACTTGTACACTGCCTTTTTCATATGTCAAATCATTCATAGAAACTATATCATTGCCCAATACATAATATATTTTTTGCAAGATATTTAGTTTGTCGTTTTTCAATTCATTGATTTTCTTAGCAACTTCTGTAATAGGCAATTGCTTTTTAGAAAATAAAATAGCTATATAATTGTTATCTTGGCTTAAATCATCTACTAAAATAGGACTTCCTTGTGTAGGTACTTCTATGGCAGGAGATTTTTCATCAAAAAATGGTTTGTCGCCTTTTAAAGGATAATACACTGAAATATCTTTTTGATTATTGCCTTCTAAAACATAAATATAGCATTTGCGAGAATTATTAATTTTTAATTTGATATTCGTACCTGGCAATTGTTTGCTTGCTAAACGATACAAATTGCGTTCCAAATCGCAACCTACTTCATAGCCATTGGTCAAAACAGTAACTTGCCCCGATAATCCATAAGAATCTTCCATAGCTTTGCGCTGTTTGTTGGAGAAATTACTTTTAGGAAAACTTAAATAATTTCTAATATTTAAAGCTGCATAAAGCATACGTGCATATTGCTGACGAGTAAAAGAATTTACACAACTTAGACGAGGATTATCGCTCATAAAATTATTGAGCAAAGGGCGGAAAAATTTACTATTACCGTCTTGAATATTACCTATATATTCGCATCTTTGGTCTACCAAACGACCATCTAATCGAGGGTCTGCTGGTGTATCACAAATTTCATCGCCAGCTGTTCTACAATTCGAACCATCTGCAAATTCATCGCTACGTGCTCTATCTTCAGCGCTAGTGCCATGCGTAGGATAAAGAGAGAGATAATGTCCAATTTGACGAGTTAGACTAACGCCATCTGTTAAAGCCTTATTAGAAATAAAAATTCTATCTTTATTATTTTTAGCAGTAGGCAAATAAGTATAAGCATTATAATTATTCTTTTCATGCTTGATGCCGCCTACTACATAAATATTAATAGTTTTATCTAAATAACCCTTCTTTACTAAATCTTCTTCTTTTTCTTTTTCAAATTGATAGAAATAATCACTATTAATATAATTATAGTCTGGTAAAGCTACAAATCGAAGATAGATAGGTAAAAAGTGTTCATTTAGTTTTTCTAAAGAAGCTTGCAATTGTGCAATATTTACACCGCCGCTAGCATCATCTTTTCTAATAATATGGAATTTAATAGGCAATTCTAAAATTCCTCTAGAAGTAGAATCATCAAAGAATTGAATATTTTCCTTATGCGTCGCCATAAAGGCTTTATTTTCTTCTGTAATAATGGTGCCCGATAATCTATTTTGACCATAACCTTGCGCCAAAACTTTAGTACAGCTCATACTAAATCCTAATATAGCGATAAGGTATAAATAATAAACTTTAGAAAGGTTAAATACTGCCATAGGAAAATCAAGTTTTAGTATAATTAAAATGCCAATGAATAGTGCATATAAGTTATGCAAAGAAAATTAGATTTGTGCTAAGCGAATTTCTGTTTTAAAATTTTCATAAGTAATTTCTAAAGCTTCAGCTTCTGTATTCTTATGCATAATAACAAAATGAGCGTTACTGCCATCTTCATTCACTTGCAATTTACCTTCTACTACATAAGGTTTATTTACCCATTGATCTTTCCAAGTGACAGACAATAATAATTCTAATTGTGCGCCATTCGTATTTTCTTGTAAAATCTTTATTTGACTATTTTGATAAGTATCAGGATAAACCATGGCAATAATATGTTTTTTTAGCTTATTAGCTAAAACTTTAGTATTGATTGGCGCATGATTTAGCGTATTATCTGCATAAAAACTTTCTGCTTTATCTGTAGTTTTTACACTATAATTTGATGAATCATTATTATAGTATTCAGCCTCAGTATTATCAGAAAATGTATTTTCTATTTTACCTGTTTCAGGTTCAAAAAAATCATCAGAAGTTAATATAGGCGTATTATCTTTTGCATTGCTACAACTCGCAAAAACGAATAGTATACATGCAGCAGTATAAGAAAAAAATTTGTTTGACATAATAATCAAAATAGAGAGAGAGACAAGGTGATATATAAAATCAAAGGTAAAACTAAGATATACCGCCGCCTCTACAGTATTGGACCAAATATGCCGCTTGATGTTTAAAAGTTTTACGACTTAGGTATTCTTTGAAATCCTCTGCACTAAAAAGAAAACCATATTTTTTAGCAATAGGAGGTAAAGTATTGGCAAAGCCATCTAAACCTTCATTATGTAAAGCTTCTTCTAATAAAGCGCAACTTAATTTATCTGTAGCAAGGGCTAAGCGAAGTTCTTCAATGGCTTGAGCGGTATGAATTTGATGGGGATTAAGGGGAGAGGAATTATTGGTTTTTAAGTCTTTTTCTTGGCTATTGTTTAGGGGATTAGACTCAAAAAATAATATTTCTTTAACCCAATTCTTTAAAATTTCAATCATAGGTTATAAAGAATTACTAATAATTATATTGATGTGTTTTCTATACTTATCTAGAC
>X137_Gaur__coassemble_234_pt1 | contig 11846 bp, 12 predicted proteins | sample X137_Gaur__metabat2_high_PE_006 | metagenome-assembled genome bin X137_Gaur | reverse complement strand
CCCATGACCCCCAGAACCACAATCTGGTGCTCTAACCGACTGAGCTAATATCGCCGTGTTGCAATTGCTTGCTATAATTTTTTGTCTATTTCCAGACCCTTCTTTTTCGAATAAGGGCGACATATGGGATTCGAACCCATGACCCCCAGAACCACAATCTGGTGCTCTAACCGACTGAGCTAATATCGCCATGTTGCAAGCATTTGACCCCGTAGCGTCAATTGCAAGGCAAATATACGACCCTTTTTTTTATCTCCAAATATTTTGGCGTTTTTTTTGCAAAAAAAGTAAAAAAAAGGGCTTTTTTAGATTAAACGTGTAACATATCTTTCTTTTGAAGTAAAACCTCTTGACTTTCTTCATGCTCTGGATCAGGCACGCAACAGTCTACAGGACAAACCGCAGCACATTGTGGTTCTTCATGAAAACCTACACATTCTGTGCATTTATCTGTCACTATATAATAATAATCGTCAGACACTGGTGCATTCAAATCTTCTGCATTAGCCGTACGACCATCATGTAAAGTGAATTCATCTTTTAAACCAGTACCGTCAGCATAGCGCCATTCGATACCACCTTCGTAAATTGCATTATTTGGGCATTCTGGTTCGCAAGCGCCGCAGTTGATGCAATCATCAGTAATCATTATTGCCATATCCGTCTTTATATAACTATTTTAAGTGTCTAATTTTTTTCGTAAAACTCCGCAAAGGTAATACTTTATACGCATCTTATAAAGCTTTTTGTTTTGTTTTTAAAGCGCTATATGGTATTTAGATAAAATATAAATACGCAACAATAATTAAGCAATTTTTATTAATTTTATAATCAACAAAAAACCGCACTCCCTTTCTAAAAAAATAACTTTATATGATGCAGCATACTATAGAAAATAAAATTCTAGACTTTGCAAAAAATAATGAAAATATACGCGCTTTATTATTAAATGGTTCACGTGCCAATCCTAATATAAAGCCCGATAAATATCAAGATTATGATTTTTGTTTTATAGTAGAAAAATTACAAGATTTTATAAGCGATAAATCTTGGTTGGAGCATTTTGGCAAACCTTATATTTATCAATTTCCGCACGAAACTTTCAATGCTTTTGAGCAAGGACATGTTTTTACCAATTATAATTTTTTAGTCATTTTTGAAGCAGGCTATAGAATAGATTTTTCTTTTTTTGAGAAAGGGAGTATGGCAAAAGATTTTAAAATTGATTCACTTACTATATGCTATTTAGATAAGGATAATTTATTTGAAAATTTGCCACCCACTAGCGAAAAAGATTATTATATAAATGCGCCAAGCGAAAAAGAATTTTTAGATACTGCCAATGAATTTTATTGGGTAGCTACTTATGTAGCAAAAGGATTAGCTAGAAAGGAAATTTTATATGCTAAAGATATGTTAGAAAATGTGGTAAGACCTATGTTTAATCAAATGCTTTTTTGGCATATAGCGCTACCCTACAATTTTAAAATCAATCTCGGAAAATCAGGAAAATTTGTAAGCCAATATTTATCCGAAAAAGCCTATAATGAAATATTAAAAACTTATACTAATGCAGATATAGAAAGCAACTTTAATGCTTTATTTTTAATGTTAGATTTATTTGAGCAATGGCAAAAAAATATTGCTGAAAAATTAGCCTTCAATATTCATATAGCAGAAGCAAAAAATACTAAAAATTATATGCAGAAATTATATGCAGAAAGGAGCTTTTTATAAACAAAGGTGCGAAGCACACCGAACTCCCTTTCCCCCAAAAAAAATAAAATAAAAAACCCTAAGACTACTTTAAGTAATCCTAGGGTTTTCCTCTTTTATACAGTCTTTTTATAGTTGCGAATTGCTAAGAAGTTTAAACCTATAGCAAATAATATAATAATCAAAAAATGGAACCATAAATCAGCCCAATCACTCCCTTTTAATACAACCATACGCATCACTTCAATAAAGTAAGATACTGGTCCCATTTTGGAAACAATTTGTGCCCATTGCGGCATACTATCTAATGATGTAAATACGCCACCCATCATTAAGAAAACCATAATAAAAAAGTAGACTACAGACATAGCTTGTTGTTGGGTTTCGGAAATGGTAGAAATCAATAAACCAAAACCTAATATTGCTATTAAATAAATAAATAAATAACAATATAACATAAAAATATTGCCCATTGGGAATATGCCATACACCATATAAGCAATACCAAATAAACTAGCCGTAAATAAACCTAAACCTATTATCCAATAAGGAAATAATTTTCCTATAATGAATTCGGTTTTTTTGATAGGTGTTACATTGATTTGTTCTATAGTGCCATCTTCTTTTTCTTTTACAATATTCAAGGCCGATAAAAAAGAACAAATAAGCGTAACCATTACCGCCAAAATACCTGGCACCATATAAATAGCATAAGCCATATATTTATTATACCACATAGAATAATTGGAGGTAATAATAGGGACAGCATTTTTCAGCAAACTAGGCATAAATTGCATGCGAATATCTGAATTAAACTCACTAATAATTTGTGTTAAATATGCGCCACCAATATTAGCTTTCACACCATTAATAGCATTTACTGCCACTAATAAATTTTGCTTACCCTCTCTTACTAAATCACGCTCAAAATTATCAGGAATTTCTAAAACAATATCAGCTTCGTCTTTTTCCAATAATTTATAACCGTCTTCATAATTTAAGGTCTCTCCTTGTAAAACAAAGTATCCAGAAGATAAAATTTTTGAAGTAAGCTTATAAGAATAAGTAGAATGGTCATTATCCACTATAGCTATATTAATATTCTTAATTTCAAAATTGGCCGCTAAAGGCATAATCAATAATTGAAATAAAGGCGTCACGAATATCAATGGCAGCAACATTTTATTTCTAGAAACTTGCTTAAATTCCTTTTTAATAAGATAATAAATTACTTTCATTGCTACTCTAGACGTATTTTAAAGATTTTAACATTAACTAGCATCAATATGGTAAACATGCCAAAAAGCACGCCTATTTCTTTCCATAAAGCAGTAAATCCTAGCCCTTTTATCATTATATCTTTTACAATAACAAAATACCATTTAGAAGGCATAAAATCTGCAGCAATTTGCAAAGCATAAGGCATGTTTTCTATAGGAAACATAAAACCTGTAAGAATCATTCCTGGCACCATCATCCCCACCAAAGAACTCATCATAGCTTCCTGTTGAGAATTCGTTGTATTAGAGATAAAAAGTCCTATAGATAAACAAGTGAGAATATATAAAACGCTCACAGCATACAATAAAAATAGATTTCCTTGTACAGTAATATCAAATAAGAAATAAGACAAAATTAAAATTACTGTCAGATTCAATATTGAAAGAATAAGATAAGGAAAGAGCTTCGCTACAATAACCATAAAAGGATTGAAAGGCGATACTAAAAGAATTTCCATAGTACCATTTTCTTTCTCTTTTACAATAGAGATTGAAGTCATTAAAATATTTACTAAAAGCAAAATAAATGCCATTAACCCCGGCACAAAACTCAGTACACCACGCAATTCAGGATTATAAATCATGCGGCTTTCTATATTGATTTGCAAAGGTATATTTTGTGCATTTTGCATTTGCCTTTGATAATCTATTAATATGGCATTCAAATAATTAGTTAGCGTAGTAGCAGCATTGGGATCTGAGGCATCAGCTATTACTTGGATTTGCCCTTCTTTAGTATGAAAAACATTATCTGCAAAATTGGTAGGAAAAATAATAGCTAAACGCATTTTCCCTTCTTTAAAAATTTCATCAATTTCTTGATAAGACATAGTGGATTGCTCAATAACAAAATAAGGACTAGCTTCAATTTTTTGAATAATTTCCTTACTCATATAGTCTTGTGCATAATCACAAACTACTACCCTTGCATTTTTAATTTCATTACTAAGCGCATAACCAAATAAAATAACTAACACTATGGGTAAACCAAAGAGCAAAAGCATACTTTTTTTATCGCGAAAAACATGCAAAAACTCTTTGTATATAAAAGTGAATAATTGTTTCATTGTTTGTTAATCTGCTGTTCTCTTTGCGGCTCTAGCCAATTGATAAAATACTTCATCCATATTGCTAGCTGCAAATTGTTTTTTCAAATTTTCTGGAGAATCTAAAGCCTTTACTACACCATCTACCATCATAGAAACTCTATGACAATATTCCGCTTCATCCATATAATGTGTAGTTACAAAAACGGTAATTCCTTTTTCAGCAGCATCATAAATTAAATCCCAAAATTGTCTTCTTGTAATAGGGTCTACACCACCAGTGGGTTCGTCTAAAAAAACAATTTTTGGGCTATGAAAAATAGCTATAGAAAAAGCCAATTTTTGTTTCCATCCTAAAGGCAAATCAGCTACTAATTTATGCATTTGTTCGTTCAAACCTAAAGTATCAATCATTAGATAACCTTTAGCTTTAATTTCTTTACGAGACATACCATAAATACCGCCAAAAAATTCAATATTTTCCCAAATAGTCAAATCCTCATATAAAGAGAATTTTTGACTCATGTAGCCAATATTTTTTTTAATTGAATCGGTCTGTGTATATACATCAAATCCAGCAATAGTAGCAGTTCCAGAAGTTGGAATAGATAAACCACAAAGCATTTTCATAGCTGTAGTTTTACCTGCGCCATTGGCACCTAAGAAACCAAAAATTTCACCTTTATATACTTCTAAAGTAATAGCATTGGTAGCAATAAAATCGCCAAATTGTTTTGTCAATTTATCTGTTTTAATAACAACTTCTTTCATATTATTTTTTTTGGAAAGGGGGATTATCTAGCAGTAGAAATTTTGATAAAACAATCCTCAATACTAGGCTGAATTTCTTTTAAAACAATATTTTCATGTCCCATTTTTTGCAAATAATCTATATAAGCTGCTTGCTCTTGTGGGGTATTATTTTTGAAAGTAATATGCGTAAAATCTCCAAAAGAAAAACAAGAAGATAGACCTTGATAAATACGACTATCTTTTAGAAGACGAATCATATTATTGGCTTTAATAGCATAAAGCTTTTCGCCATAATTATCAATAATATTTTGTGGTGTATCTACTGTAAAAATTTGTCCATTTTGCATTAAAGCAATACGTTCGCATAAAGAAGCTTCATCCATATAAGGTGTAGATACCAAAATAGTAATACCTTGAGATTTTAGCTTTTTGAGCATATCCCAAAATTCTCTACGAGAGACTACATCTACCCCAGTAGTTGGTTCATCCAAAAACAATACTTTAGGCTTATGAATAAGCGCGCAACATAAAGCTAATTTTTGTTTCATACCACCAGAAAGTTTGCCTGCTCTTCTATCTTTAAAAGGGGCTAATTGTTCGTAGATATCCTTAATTAACTCGTAATTTTCTTCAATTTTAGTATTGAAAATAGTAGCGAAAAAATGTAAGTTTTCTTCTACAGAAAGGTCTTGATACAAAGAAAATTTACCAGGCATATAACCTGTAATTTTTCTAATACTTTTGTAATCTTTTACTATATCAAAACCTACTACATTAGCTTTACCTTCATCAGGTATAAGTAAAGTAGTGAGTATTCTAAAGATAGTTGTTTTACCTGCGCCATCAGGTCCTATTAAGCCAAATAATTCTCCAGATTTTACTTGCAAGCTTACATTATCAACAGCTTTGACACTATGCTTGCTCACTAAAGAATGATAAGTCTTAGATATACCCTCTAGTTGAATATCATACATAGACTTTAGAATTTAATTTCGCCATACATACCAATTTTAAGACTGCCATCATTTTTCACTTTTACTTTAATAGCATATACTAAATTGGCTCTTTCATTTTTTGTCTGAATTGTCTTTGGTGTAAATTCTGCCTTACTACTAATCCAAGTAACAGTACCTTGATGTTGTTTAAAACCACCATTACCATCATCAGTATTCACCGTAACTTGTTGATTTAAAGCAATTTTTGCCAATTGGTCGCCTGTAATATAGGCTTTAAGTGTAATATCTGATAAATCAGCAATTTTATACAAAGGCTTACCAATAGTTACGAATTCGCCTTGCATTACGTATTTAGTCAGAACAACACCATCTACAGCATTTGTAATTTCAGCCTTTTTGATTTGTTGATTGATTAAGTCTAATTTAGCTTGTGTTGGTTTCAATTCTGCCAAAATAGCTTTATTTTGAATACCAATATTTTCTTGTGTAGAAGTAATTTGAGAATTAAGCACTTCTACTTGTTTTTGAGCAGTTTCTAATTGTTTATTTAAAATTTCTCTTTGCCCTTTAATATCATCTAATTGCTTTTGTGTAGCAGCCCCACCTTCAAACATATTTTGAACACGTGCTACTTCTATATCCAATAATTGTAATTGTTTTCTAAGCGTTTCGATTTGGGCTTCTTGTGTACCAATTTGTGTGTTGATTACTTTAGCTTGAGGATTGGTGCCTACAGTTTTACCTGTAATAGCTTCCATAGTAGCTAAAACTTGTGCTTTTTGTAAAGCTAAATCAATAGTATCAATTTGTCCTACAACAGTATTAGCTTTTAAATCCATGCCTTCTTGTACATTAAAAGATAATAATTTACCATTTTGCTCGCTGCTAATAATAATTTCATCAGCCTCGAAGCTACCAGAAGCATCAAAGTTTTTCTCTTCTACACATGCTGAAAGAGAGAATACAAATGTTGAAAAAAGACCTACTTTATATAGAAAATTCATTTTAAAAAAATTAGTTATTTCCTGTGGTGAGTAAATAATTATATTGAGACATTAATAATTGCGTTTGGTGTATAGCTAAATTTTGCCTAGCCATATCGACAGCATCTAAAAATTTGATAAAATCATTTACTGTAATAGCACCATTACTTAATTGTGTTTCTGCAGTATTTTTAGCCGTTTCTCGAATAGCAATAATTTCTTTATCTGTTTCTATTAAAGCTTCTAATTTGGCAATATCGTTATTGATTTGAATTAAGCCTTGATTAATAGTTAATTCAAATACTTCTTTTTGATTTTTGATAATAGAAGTAGTTACTTCTTTAATTTTTCGGTCTGTTTTATTGGTATAGAAATTAGAAATATTCCAACTAAAACGCAAACCAGCTATATAATAGAAATCAAAATTATTATCTAATAAATTCAAATGTGGTCTACCGTATCCACCTTGTGCAAAGAAATATAATTTAGGATATAGATTATATTTTAAAAGGCGGGTTTCTTCTTCTTGCAACATAATTTGTGCATCAAAAAGAGAGCGTTCTGGACGATTATTAGCTTTAGTGAGAATAGGCATTTCTGGTGTTTGCAAATTTGTGTTTTCGTCTAAAGTTTCGCTCATAAGAGCACCTAGAATTTGCAAATAAGATAAACGCGCACTTTTCAACTCTATACTACGTTGCTGCGCTTTAAGTAATTCTGCTTGCAATACATCAGCAGTAGTTTTGAGCGCTACACCATTTTGTACAGCTACAGTCAATTGTTTTTGTGCTGCTTGAATATCTTTTTTTAAGATTTCCACTTGCTGGATTTGATGCTCAATAAGCAATACACCAAAATATAATTGATTTACTTTTTCTTTGACTTGATGTAAAGCAACATCAATTTTTGTTTTTTCAATTTCAACATTATATTTTACTAAGTCTTGTTTGGCGCCAACAGCAAACAAATCAGAAATAGGCTGAATCACTTCGGCATATACTTTATATTGGTCTTTGCTAAGTGGGTCTATTTGGACATTAGGAAAAACATTAGGAATTCTAGTTACATCAGATTGATAACTAGCTTGTGCAGCTAATTGAATTTGAGGCAAATAGCCTTTTGCTAAATTATCAATATTGTATTGCTGAGCAATTTGTAGTAAATTATATTGTTTAACTAAAGGATAGTTTGTTTCTACCTTTTGATAACAATTTTGTAAGGTAATAGTAGTGCTTTGTTGTGCTTGTAAAGAAAAATTTACACTAAGCAATAGCCCAAGACCCTGTAATAATACTTTTTGAAAGGACATATTATAAATATAAAAGTTCATCTATTAAGTGAATAGATTATTCTACAAAATAGTGTTTTATCTGGAATATATTTTTATAAATTGAGGAAAGCAGATTATATAATATCTTAGATGATATAATTGCATCTTTTGGTTGATGATTTTCTATTTTTTAGCGAAAAAAAATATAAAGGGCAAAATTAGAATAAAATTTATAAAAAAAGGCAAGCTCTAAGCGGATTAGGATATTTTTTAGAAAAAAAGATTTTCTTTTAATATTCGTTCAATATTAATAACTTATGTTAATGAATAAATAATAAACCAAAACCATACTCCCTTTCCCAAAAAAATAAAAAAAAACGCCTTATCTAAAAAAGATAAGACGTTAATAATTTTGATAGAAAATAAGTTTATTGTTTAATGAAAACAGCGCTTTGTACATTATGATTAGCATGCCAAATCTTGACAAAATAAACACCTGATGCTAAATCCTTTACATCAATATAGTTAGTATATATGCCTGTTGAAGATTGAATTGGCAAAACTTTTAATAAATAGCCATTAGTATCAAAAATTTGTACTTCGTATTTATTGCTTAATTCTGTGATGCCAGAGACTTGTAACATATCTTGCACAGGATTGGGGAAAAGGCTAATAGATAAGTCTTTTGAAAGTGGAATTGCTTGTATATCTGTATTAGCAAAACTAATATTATCTTTATCAACTAAAACTAGGCGATAATAATTGATAGCATTTATAGGACTTGAATCTTTAAATTGATAAGTATTAATCGTATTAGTATCGCTCATACAACTTAGACTTCCAATAGTTGTAAAATTAACGCCATCATTAGAACGTTGAATTTGAAAAGACTTAACATTATGCGCATTTTTATAATGCCATGTTAATTGAATTTGTTCATTACCGATACTGCTTATTTCCAATTGTAATTCTTCAGGTAAAATAGCCAAATTGGTTTTATAAAAAGCCATAGCATTAGGCATATAAATAGCCGTTTGCAATAAAAAATAACTCAGTAAAAATTTGTAAATCATAATGTAATTTTATAGGTATAGGAATATTGTATATAAGACCTAATACATTACGAAAAAAGCAAAAAAAAAGTCATTTTATAGGGCAATAAAAAAAAGCCACTTGACTTAAAAACATCAAGGGCTTTAGCTTCCAATATTTTGGGAATTTTATTTTTTATATTTTATAGAACAACCAATAGCTTTAGTATAATCTGGCATAGGTGCTTCTCCTTTCAATAAAGCTTGAATTGCATTGGCTACATATTTTTCTTTTACCGCTGTTTCATCTTCATAATTATCGTCAATAGCGCCTATATATTTTGTAATTAATTGATTATTTTCTTTTTGCAAAATATATACATGTGGCGTGCGTGTAGCACCATATTGAGGATAAATTTTTTGACCTTCATCGAAGAGATAAGGGAAAGTAAATTTCTTTTCAATGGCACGTTGTTGCATTAATTCATAACTATCTTCTTTAGAGATTTCTGGGTCATTTGGATTAATAGCAATAACAGGATAACCTAAAGGTTTGAATTGTTTATCCAATTCTAAAATTCTATCTTCATAAGCAACTGCATAAGGACAATGATTGCAAGTAAAAATAACAATAAAACCTTTAGCATCTGGAAAATCAGCTAAAGCAAGCATTTTGCCATCCACATTTTTGAGGCTAAAATCTGTAGCTATACTACCTACTTTATAACCTTGTACTGTATCTACATTTGTAACAATAGCAGGAGTAGTAGGTGCATCTTGTGTTGGTGTTTGAGGTGCTTCATTTTTGCAAGCAACTAAACCAAATAAAAATAAAGGGAGGAATATTTTTTTCATATGAATTGTGAGATTTTTTATGAGCTTAATTTAAAGTATAAAAGGTTCTATAATTTTTATTAATTGTGCTTCTTCCAACTCTGTGGCATAGAAACTACGTTTTGCACCTTTATAGAAAAGTGTAACAGGAATTGCACCATCCCAATTTTTATCTACTTGTTCAATCCAAGCATTAGCATTAGGTGCATTGAGCGCTACAACTGTATGATTATCAAAACGTTCTTTTACAAATTTTGCCAATTTAGTTTCATAATCCTTTTTCAAATCCAAACTCACAAAAATCATCTTTAAAGGCTGATTGGCAAAGACTTTGGCTGCATTAAAAAAGTGCGGCAACTCGGCTACACAAGGCGCACACCAAGTAGCCCAAAAATTAATAATATACAAAGTATCTTCATTGGGGGCTTGCAAATAAGGCGCAAAACCCTCAAAATCATAGACTGGAATATTCACCCCTTGTGTTTGTATAAATTCTTTAGCTATAGTTTCATGTGTTTGAGGCATTTTACTTGTTTCTTTAGCATTATTACAGTTGCCAAACAAGCAAAAAAACAGCAAGCAAAATATAAAAATTTGAACTATATTTTTCATAATTTATAGATTAAAAAAAACCTGTAACATCTCCTACCGAAGCGCTACAGGTTCTATATAATTTAACTAATAAATAGTTATAAAATTTAATGCAAAGATTCAGGCATAGTTTCTACTACTGGCGTTGTTGTAGCCACAGGAATTGCTGTAGGTGTTTGCTCTATAGCTTTCACTTCATTTTGTGCAATTTGTGGTTCTACTGATTCTGTAGGTCTTGTATTTTTTGGATTGATTACATTCTTTGCATAAAGAATTTTTGGCTTCCAATATTTGTGATGTAAAATTTCATCAATACGAATACCTTTAGAACAAGCATGAATAACGTACAATTCATTACCTACATTTTCTACTACCATAGCGACGTGCGTAATACGACCACCTTTGCCATAGCGACTAAAGAAAACTAAGTCCCCTGGTTTTGTAGCACTCAATGCAACTGAAGCACCTTGCAAACCTTGATGACGTGAACTTGGCGATACAATAATACCATACAATTTCATTAAATAAGCTGTAAAACCAGAACAATCAAAACCACCTGGTTTTTTACCACCCCAAACATAACGCGTACCTAAATGTTTTTTGGCAGCTTTCACAATAGTATTGCGAATATCAGCCTCTGTATATTGATAATTTTCTTCTGTATATTTTACAGCATCTGCCTTCAAACTTTTATCAAAAGGCACAAAATTTTTAGAATATTTTCCTGCTGCTGGATGATAATCATCATCGCCAAATTCATGGTCTGTATCAGCTACATAACTAGCCATTACACGTGTTGATGATTTTTTATTTTTAGACTTTTTAGTTTGGCTTTCGGTCTGCGCTGCAAATTGTGCAAAATTATTTTGTTCTTCTGCTTTTTTGCTTTCAGCTTTTAGGCGATTACGACGATCTAAAACTAAACGTTTAATACCCGTTAAGTCTTTACTTTCTATATTGATTTGAGAAACTAAATAGTCATTTTCTTGTTGCTCTAGTTCTTCAAGATATGCTATTAAATTAGGCAATTCTTCCTCACTAGTAGCGCCTTGTAATGACGGTTTAATAAATGCTAAATTAATTAAAATAGCGGCTGAAAAAACCGTAAAAAAATAGACACTACACAACTTTAGCGCGGCATTACTGTGCTGCATTTTGGTGTGATTTGATTAATAAATATTAATTTTTATTGATTTAACAACCTTACGAAGATAAGAGACTTTATCAAAAAACAAAATTTTTCTATATAAAAACTGCTTTTTTTAACAGTTTTTTAGCCCTTTCTGATTAAAATGAGGTCAAATACAAGATTTTTTCAATTAAAAAAATGCCATACTCCCTTCCCCAAAATACCTTTTATATTCTACTTCAAATATAATATTATAT
>X137_Gaur__coassemble_232_pt1 | contig 11952 bp, 9 predicted proteins | sample X137_Gaur__metabat2_high_PE_006 | metagenome-assembled genome bin X137_Gaur | reverse complement strand
TATATTTTTTTATAAATTTTTAATACAGTATAACCTATTTTACATTTGTTTTTTATATATTTGTTTTACACCAATTTAATTTTAAACAAATAGAATATTCATATGAAAAAGTTTTACCTCTTAAGTGCGCTTTTGTCTTCTGCTTTAGCTTTATCTGCTCAAACTTTTGTTCCTACTACAGTTACTAAAAAAAATGTAGTTTTGGAAGAATATACAGGGATAGCTTGTGTGCATTGTCCTGACGGTCATGCTATTGCCAATCGCTTAGCAGCTAATAATCCAGGGAAAGTATTCCCTATCAATGTACATACTGGTGACTTTGCTATGACCAGTATAGCTAGCCAAGATTTTAGAACTGCAGTAGGCAATACTACTGCTAATACTATGCAAATTAGTGGTTATCCTACAGGCACTGTCAATAGAGATAAAATTAGTGGAGATGCCACTTATGCTATAGGACGTAACTTATGGACAAATAGAACTAATACGCATCTCAATACAGATGCTATTGTAAATATAGCGGCACGTTGTACTATTAATATTAATACAAGAGTAATGAATTTACATATAGAAACTTACTATACAGGCAATAGTACTGGCACTATAGATAAACTCAATGCTTTTATTTTACAAGATAATATAGAAGGTCCTCAAACTGGTTCAGAGGCTAATCCTAGCCAAGTTTTACCTAATGGTAATTATTTACATCATCATATGCTTCGTGCTTCTATTACAGGCAATTGGGGCGATGATTTATCACCTATTACCACAGGTAGCTTCAAAACATCTAGTTATAATCTTACTATTCCTAATAAATATGGCGCTATAGATGCTATACTTACAGATTTAAGTGTTGTAACTTTTATTACAGATAGTACCCATAAAGTACTTAATGCAACAAAACCTGAAATTGTTTTTGTTAGTAATGAAGCTGTAGCTTTTGACATTAGCAATGCCATGGTAGGTAGCACTAATAATGTTTGCGAAGGTAATAGTTCTGCTAAAGTAAAGTTATTAAATATTGGTAGTAATGTAATTAATAGTGTAAGTGGTTATTATACTACAAATGGTATTATTATGCCTTTCGACCATACCTTTGCTAATCCTATTATTACAGGTAGAAATGCAGAATTTGAAATTGATAATATTATATTATATCAGCCAGCTACTAATAATATTACTATTACTATCGATAAAATTAATGGCAATAACGTTACGCCAAAAACAAGCACTATAGAATTACTCAATGCTAAATCTATTGCATCTGATGCTACTCAAGTAAGCATTAATATTAAATTTGATAAGTATCCTAGAGAAAATAGATTAGTTGTAAAAAATGAAACAGATAATACTACTATACTCTCTCAAGCTTTCACTCAAGCAGATAGTATAACGACTAGAACATTTACTGCTAATTTAGTCAATGGTAAATGTTATAGTGTTCTTCTAGAAGATGCTTTTGGCGACGGTATTTGCTGCGGTTATGGCAATGGTAATATGTCTGTAAATGTTGGCAATGAAGTAGTACAAGCCCCTACAGGTAATTTTACAAGCCAATTAAGTTCTTATTTCAATTATCAACAAATAGTGAGCGTAGATAAAGCCAACTTAGCGCAAAACATTAGCCTTTTCCCTAATCCTACTCAAGGTTTAGTTAATATCAAAATGGAAATATCGAAAGCACAAAGCCTGCAAGTAGAAATAATAAATACTTTAGGTCAATTGGTACAAAATACCCAAACTATTGAAGCTTTCGAAGGCGAAAATAATATACAATTACAAGTACAAAACTTAGCTAATGGTATGTATTTTGTACGTTTATCTAGCCAAGAAGGACAAGAGGTTTTACCTTTTACTTTGAATAAATAATACTGTTTATTTTTTTGAAAAGGGACTATGGTGCTTCGCAGCTATTTTTTTAAAAGTCCTTTTATATACTCATAGCCACTTATTGAATTTTAATTTAATAAGTGGTTTTTTTTTAACCATGCCTTATTCCCTTTACCAAAAACTTATAAAAAATTAAACCTATGAATAGCATTTATATTTTTTTAGTTTTAGCTACTATAAGTACTGCTTTACAAGCACAAACTTTTGTACCCACTACAACGACTAAAAAAAATGTAGTTTTAGAAGAATATACAGGAATCAATTGTATAGCTTGTCCTGCTGGTCATTTAATAGCAGAAAATCTATCTACCACTTATCCTAATAAAGTTTTCCCTATTAATATTCATACTGGGAGTTATGCTTTACCAAGAAATAATCAACCTGATTTTAGACTTTCAACAAGTCCTATTTTAGCTGCCAGAATGATACTATCAGGCTATCCTACAGCTACTATCAATCGTGTAAAAGATGCCTCAGATACAGGTTATGCTTTCCTTAGAGATGATTGGGATGCAAAAGTGCAAGCACAATTACAAGAAGATGCAATAGTCAATATAGCTACACGTTGTACTATTAATATTACTACAAGAAATATAAAGCTTCATACAGAAGCTTATTATACACAAAATAGTATAGGCAGCATCGATAAGCTTAATATTTTTATAACTGAAAATAATATTACTTCTTATCAAAATGGTTCAAGATTTAATCCTAATCAAATCTTAGACCATAATCTCTATAATCATCTACACATGTTGCGTGCTACAATCAGCACTAATAGTTTTGGAGAAGATATACAGCCTATTACAAGCGGCAGTTTCCATAATAAACATCATGTATATACTATGCCCGAAAAGATTAATAATGTACCTGTAGATTTATTCAACTTAGAAATAATAAGCTTTATAGCCGATAGTATATACAATGTACTCAATGCTAATAAATCAAGCATTCATTATATGTCAGACAAATTATATGATGCCAAAATTCATAGTGCTAAACAATATAATAATATTAACTATTGCTTATTAAATAGCACTATGGAATTAGAGTTTAGCAATTATGGTCGTGAAGCTATACATAGTATTAATGGTTTTTATATGCTCAATGGTAATAGTATACCTTTTCATCAAACATTTGCTCAACCTATAGCTTTAGGTGAAAAAACAAGCATAGAAATTAGTAATATTCCTGTAATAGACAGTGGCGCAGTTCCTATTACTTTTACTATAAATGCTATTAATAATCAAAATATAAGCCCTATATCTATTGAGAGTATAGTAGAAAAAACAAATATTATAGACCCTACACTTTATCCTAATGCTCAAATCAAAGTAAAAGTAAATTTCGACCATTTTGCCAATGAAAATAGTCTAATCATCAAAAATGAAACGGATGGTATTGAGCTTTTCAATGAATTTTTTGATATTAATATAAGAAATGAGCAAAGAGAATTTATAGTTAATATTATACCTAATAAATGTTATAGTATTAGTTTTATAGATTCTCTAGGCGATGGTCTCATGAATTATCATAATAATGGCATTAGTTTTTATATAGATAATTATGAGCTCTTAGCACATACGTATAATATTGGGCAAAAAATGATTAAATATTTTAGCTATGAAGCACCAATAAGCATTCTATCCCAAAATATAGCGCAAAACATTAGCCTTTTCCCTAATCCTACTCAAGATTTAGTGAATATCAAAATGGAAATGCCAAAAGCACAAACTATACATGTAGAAGTAATTAATACTTTAGGTCAATTGGTACAAAATACTCAAACTATTGAAGCTTTTCAAGGCGAAAATAATATACAATTGCAAGTACAAAACTTAGCCAATGGTATGTATTTTGTGCGTTTATATAGCCAAGAAGGACAAGAAGTGTTACCTTTTACTTTGAATAAATAATACTGTTTATTTTTTTTTGAGAAAGGGAGTATGGTGCTTCGCATCTATAAAAGTTATTTTTCGTAAGAATAATAAACAATAGCTTTTTGATACTTGTTAAATATAAATATTCCTATTCTGGAAGCATAAAAAGCTCATCTGTTTTAGCAGATGAGTTTTTTTATGTAGAAACCTCAAATAATACTTGTTTTTCTCTTATTTTTAGGAGCTTTTAAAATAAAAATAGTTTATATGTTACCATTACCTCCAGTTACGAAAAATCTAATTTTTACCAACATAGCAGTTTATTTGCTTTGTTTGATTTTGGCATCTCAAGGCTTAACTCATATAATTGAATATTTTCAATTATATACACCAGGGTTAAGTAGCAAATTCATGCCGCATCAATATATTAGTTATATGTTTTTGCATGACATGCAAGGTTTTATGCATATAGCTTTCAATATGTTGGCTTTATACATGTTTGGGCGTGATATAGAGTATGCTATAGGTTCTAAAAAATTCTTTGTTTTATATTTAGTAGGTGGTGTTGGTGCAGGTTTATTGCATTCTGGTATTCAATATTGGGAATTATCTCAACATATAGCCACTTATGGATTAGAGCAAGTACAATTTGCAGCCGATAAAATTGCTACTGTAGGCGCCTCGGGTTCTGTATATGCTTTATTGGCGGCTTATGCTATGTTGTATCCGAATCGTACATTAATGTTATTATTCCCGCCTATACCTATGAAAGCTAAATATTTTGTATTGATTTTCGCAGGTTTAGAATTAATGTCTGGTATAGGACAAATGCGAGGCACTAATTTGACAAATGTGGCACATTTTGCCCATGTAGGTGGCGCTTTGTTCGGATTTTTATTAATTTTATATTGGAGAAAGAAAGGAGAACTTTTTTAAAACAAAAACCATACTCCCTTTCCCAAAAAAAATATCTTTAAACTACGCACTTCCTCATAATGAATTTTAATAATCTCGTTTCTCTAGAAATCACTAGCGATAATATAGCTTTAATTCGTCTGAATGCCAATCAATTGCCTACTAATTTATTGACTTATGCTTTTCTTAGTGCATATCAACAAGCCATAGAAGCAGCCTTTGCCAATGAAAATGTATTAGGTGCTATTGTTATTTCCGATAAAAAGGATTTCATTGCTGGCGGCGACCTTAAAGCTTTTAGCAATTTGCAACAAAGCAAGGCAGAGATTTTTGCCGAAATTATGGATATGCACAAAATTATGCGTACCATAGAATTGAAACAAAAACCTATAGTAGCGGCTATTAATGGCAATGCTTTAGGCGGCGGTTTCGAATTTGCTTTGGCTTGTAATTATCGCATTGCTTTGGATAATGATGCTATTAAAATTGGCTTACCTGAAGTAAATTTAGGTTTAATCCCTGGTGGCGGTGGTACTCAACGTTTAATGCGTACTATTGGCTTACAAGATGCTATAGCAAATATTTTACAATGCAGATTATTAAATCCTAAAGCAGCACTTAAAGCAGGCTTTATACACGAAATTGCAGCTGATACAACAGCACTTTTGGCAGCAGCACAAAACTGGATTTTAAATAATCCTATAGCAATGCAACCTTGGGATAAAAAAGGTTTTACTTTACCCAAAGGCAAACTCGATAGTGTAATGAACTATGGACAAATGGCTGGTGCTATTGGCAATTTGCGCAAACAAACGCATGGCAATTATCCGGGTGCACAAGCAGCTTTAGCGGCTTTATATGAAGGCAGTATTATTAATAATATAGATAGAGCATTAGAGGTTGAGGCACGTTATTTTGTACAAGCTTTATTTTCTAAAGAAGCACAAAATTTAATTAAAACAGGTTTCTTCGCTATGAATGAAGCCAAAAAAGGCAAACATAGACCTCAAACAATAGCTAAAAATACTTTTACCAAAATTGGTATTTTAGGAGCAGGGGTTATGGGTGCAGGCTTGGCTTATGCTGCTATCAAAAACAAAATACAAGTAATTTTAGTAGATAAAACTTTAGAAATTGCACAAAATGGCAAAGCACAAGTAGAAAATCTTTTAATGCAAGAGGTTGAAAAAGGGAAAATATTAGCAGCGCAGGCACAAACACTTCTAGGTCAAATTACAATAAGCGATAAAATAGAAGATTTTGCTACTATAGATTTTCTTATAGAATCTTTACCTGAAGATTTATCGCTCAAACAAAATATGTTGGCTTTAGCGATGCAAGCTATGGGCGAAGGTAAAATTATTGCATCTAATACTTCTACCCTACCTATTGCTGCTTTAGGCGAAAAGACGAATATGCCTAGCCAAATTATTGGTATGCATTTCTTTGCACAAGTAGAAAAAATGCCTTTAGTAGAAATCGTTAAAAATGAAAATACTAGCCCTAAAGCTTTAGCTACAGCTATTGATTTTGCTTTGTTATTGGGCAAAACGCCTATAGTCATTAATGATAAATTTGGTTTCTTTGCTACACGCATTTTAGGGGCATATACTGGCGAAGCTGCTTTAATGATAAAAGAAGGTATTAAGCCTATTCTTATTGAAAATGCAGCTAAAAATGCTGGTTTTGCCACTACTCCTTTAGCCTTAATTGATGATTTATCTTTAGCTATTACTTTAGGTATTTTAAAATTAACGCCAGTAGCTCAAAAACCAGCGCATGTTCAAGATATAATGGACGTATACACTACCATTATCCAAAATATTGGCATGGGCAAAAAAGCGGGCAAAGGTTTTTATAATTATGAAAATCCTAGCGAAAAGATGATTCATCCAACTTTAGCACAATTATTTGCTATTGCTGAGCATCAACCTAGTCAAGAAGTTGTGGCTACACGTTTATTTACAATTATGGCTTTAGAGGCTTATAAAGCTTTAGAAGAAAATGTAATTTTAGATATACAAGATGGCAATATTGCATCGCTTTTAGGCATGGGTTTCCCAGCTTATACAGGTGGCGTTTTATCTTATATTAATTATATAGGCATTAAACAATTTGTAGATAATGCACGTCAATTGCAAATGGCTTATGGCGATAGATTTGCTATTCCAACTTCGCTTTTGGCATTAGCAGAAAGTAATCAAGAATTAACGGTATAATTTTCTTTATATCACTACTTATAGTAAGCATAAAACGCTGTATCTTTTGTCGAGATGCAGCGTTTTTCTTTATATTTGTACAGCATATTATTTTTTGGGGAAAGGGAGTATGGCATTTGTTTATAAAAAAATGCTAGGCATAAATCCTACTCTAAAATAATAATCTTATCAAAAAACGCTACATTTTAAAATATGAATATTGCAGTAATTGGGGCGGGCATAGCAGGTATTGCGGCAGCCATTCGTTTAGCCATAAAAGGGCATAAAGTAGAGATTTTTGAAGCTAATGCTTATGCTGGTGGCAAACTTTCTCAAATACAATTGGGTGCTTATAGATTTGATGCTGGTCCTAGTTTATTTACTATGCCGCACTTTGTTACAGAGCTTTTTAGTTTAGCAGGCAAAAATCCTAATGATTATTTTCAATACAAGCCTTTAGAAATAGTTTGTAATTATTTTTGGGACGATAATACTCGATTGAGTGCTTGGGCTAATACTGAAAAATATGCGCAAGAAGTAGAAGAAAAATTAAATATTCCTAAAGCAAAACTAAAAGCTGCTTTAGAAAAAGCACAAGCAAAATATAAAGCTACTGCACCTTTATTTTTAGAAAAGTCTTTGCATGATTGGCGCACTTATTTATCTAAAGATTTATTCAAAGCATTATTGGCTATTCCTAATTTAGATTTATTTACTTCTATGCATGAAGTCAATAAAAAGCTTTTCAATGGTCATGAAAAAATGACGCAACTTTTCGATAGATATGCCACTTATAATGGTTCTAATCCTTATCAAGCTACAGGAATTTTGACTATGATTCCGCATTTAGAACAAAATATTGGGGCTTTCTTTCCTATAGGCGGCATGTATGCTATTACTGAAAGTTTGGTCCGTTTGGCTAAAGAATTGGGCATAAAAATACATTTAAATGCTGCTGTAGAAAGTATTTTATTAGAAAATAATAAAGCTAAAGCCATCAATGTAAAAGGCGAGAATTTGTACTTTGAGCGTATAGTTTGCAATATGGATGTAAACTTTGCTTATGATAAATTATTGAAAAAAGAACAAAAACCGAACTCCCTTTCCAAAGAAGAAAAATCTTCCTCTGCTTTGATTTTTTATTGGGGCATTAATCGAAAATTTGAAGCTTTAGATGTTCATAATATTTTCTTTGCACAAGATTATGAAAAGGAATTTAAAACTATTTTTGAAGAAAAAACTTTAGGCGATGATTTAACTATTTATGTACATATAAGTGCTAAAGTAGAAGAAAATGATGCCCCTAGCCATGGCGAAAATTGGTTTGTAATGGTCAATGCTCCTGCTTTAGCAGAAGGACAAGATTGGGAGGCTTTAATTGCAAAAACAAGAAAGCATATTTTGAAAAAATTATCTAAACATTTGCAAACAGATATAGCCCAACATATAGTAGTAGAAGATATATTGACGCCAGCATTAATTCAAAGCAAAACGGCTTCGCATTTGGGAGCTTTATATGGCTCTAGTTCTAATAATAGAATGGCAGCTTTTTTGAGACATAGAAATTATAATGCAGGCATTGAAAATTTATATTTCTGCGGTGGAAGTACGCACCCTGGTGGCGGTATTCCTTTATGTCTTTTGTCTGGTAAAATAGTAGCTGAAAATTTAAAATAAAAAAAAGCGTTTTAGGCATAATACCTAAAACGCTTTTTATTATAGTTGAAAACTACTAATTAAGCTTCTTCGAAAACTTCGAAAGCAACTGTTGCTACAACCTCTGGGTGTAAAACAACTTTAGCAGTGTAGTTACCTAACATTTTAACTTCTTCAACGATTTCAATGTTACGGCGATCCATTTCGATAGCAGCTGCTTCTTGAATTGCTTGAGCAACTTGAACATTAGTAACTGAACCGAAAATTTTACCGCTAGTACCTGCTTTAGCAGCTACTTTGAATGTCATTGCAGATAATTTAGTAGCTAATTCTTTAGCTTCTTCTAACAATTTAGCAGCTTGCTCCTGTTGGTTAGCAATTTTTGATTGGTGCATGCTAAGATTGCGTTTGCTAGCTTCAAGAGCAAGACCTTGAGGGATAAGGTAGTTGCGAGCATAGCCTGGTTTTACGTTAACTACTGTATTTGCCAACCCTAATTTGTTGACAGTTTTTAACAAGATAACTTCCATGATTGAAGATAGAATATATTGAACCGACCTTTTGAGTCAGCATGTTTGTAAATTGAATTTCGATATTAAGCGACAATACTATTTAAGTAAGTCAGCTACATATGGCAATAAAGCAAGGTGACGTGCACGTTTAACAGCGATAGCCACTTTACGTTGGTATTTCATTGAGTTACCAGTAATACGACGTGGTAATAATTTACCTTGTTCGTTGATAAAGCTCATTAAGAAATCAGTATCTTTATAGTCGATGTGTTTGATACCGAAACGGCGGAAACGGCAATATTTTTTGCGTTTTTGACCGATTTTAGGATTGTTCAAGAATTTGATATCTTCTCTTGTTGCCATGATATATATAAGCGAAAGAATTTGAAAAAATATGGATTAAACTATGTTACGCTGCGAAGGGCGTAAAACATAACTTTTTAATTCGAAAGTTCGAATGCGTAATTAGAAAGAGCAAAAATTATGCTTCTTCTTCTTCTTCGCCTTCTACTTTCGCAGCTTTAGGTTCAGCTTTTTTCTTACCGATTAAACCAGCACGTTTGTCTTGGTTGTATTTAACACCGTGTTTGTCTAAAGCAATAGTTAAGAAACGTAAAATACGCTCGTCACGACGGAATGCTAATTCGATTTTGTCTACTAATGTACCTAAAGTTGTTGTGAATTCAACACAAAAATATGCACCTGAAGTGTTTTTGTTGATAGGGTAAGCTAATTGGCGGATACCCATTTCTTCTACATGCACGATTTCTGCGCCTTCGCCTTTAAGGAAATCAACATACATGTTTGCTGCCAATTTTACCTCATCGCCAGGCAGTGCGGGATTGACGATAAAAGTTACTTCGTATTGTTTCATTTTAATATTGAAATATATATAAAAAATATAATTGTGACCTTACTTAGTGTTCAGACTAATAAGGCATGCAAAGATAATGAATAGATTTTAAAAATGGTAATGAATTTGTAAAAAAAATAAATAAAAAAAGAATTTTAACTTTTTGAGAAAGGGACTATGGCATTTGTTTTTTTAAAAAGGCGCGAAGCGCACCGAACTCCCTTTTCCAAAAAAAGAAAAAACTAGACTTTTGAAATATTATTATATAATTCCTTACCTTTGTAACATTACATTTTATGCAGTAAAGAACTATTAAAATCTTTTTTATCTATGTCGCTTTATGCTAATAATCCATCGCTCACTACTTGGTTGGCTCCAGTAAAAGATAGCGATTTTCCTATTCAAAATATTCCTTTTGGCATTGTACAAACGGCTAAAGGTGCACATGTAGCTACTCGTATTTATGATACAGTAATTGACCTCTATGTATTGGCTGAGGCTGGTTGTTTTGCAGATTTAGGAATTGAAAAAAGCGTTTTTGCCAATAAATTTTTAAATGAGTTCATTGCTTTAGGTAAGGCAAAAACTTTAGCAGTGCGTGATGCTATTGCTAAATTGCTTTCTGGAGCAGTGAAAACTTTGCAAGATAATATAGAATTGCAAGAAATTGCTTTCAGTGCAGCAGCTGATTCTACTATGCTTTTGCCTATTCAAATTGGTGATTATACAGATTTTTATTCTAGCCGTGAGCATGCTACTAATGTGGGCACTATGTTCCGTGACCCGAATAATGCACTTTTACCAAATTGGTTGCATTTGCCAGTAGGTTATCATGGTCGTGCTTCTTCTATTACGGTTTCAGGTACGCCAGTGGTACGTCCTTATGGTCAATTGAAATTAACAGAAGCGCCACCAACTTTCCAAGCTTCTACACGTGTAGATTTCGAATTGGAAATGGCTTTCGTCGTAGGTAAAGAAAATCCTTTGGGCAAACGTGTTTCTACAAAAGAAGCAGATGATTATATTTTTGGTTTAGCGCTTTTCAACGACTGGTCGGCTAGAGATATTCAAACTTGGGAATATGTGCCATTGGGTCCATTTTTGGCGAAAAACTTCGCTTCTACCCTTTCTCCTTGGATTGTAGTGTTGGAAGCTTTAGAACCATTAAGAGTAGCTACACCAAAACAAGAACCAACGCCACTTTCTTATCTTCAATTTGAAGGTTTGAAAAACTATGATATTCAATTGGAAGTAGATATACAACCACAAGGCGCAGCAGCAACTACAGTTTGCCGTTCTAATTTCAAATATATGTATTGGAATATGGCGCAACAATTGGCACATCATACTGTAAATGGTTGCAATATGAATATAGGCGACCTTTGTGCTTCTGGTACAATTTCTGGTCCTACGCCAGATTCTTTCGGTTCTATGCTAGAGCTTGCTTGGAAAGGTACAAAACCTATTCCTATGAGCGATGGCACTGAAAGAAAATTCATCTTAGATAATGATACAGTAAATATGCGTGGTTTTGGTATAACACCAGACGGCATTCGCATAGGTTTTGGCGAAGCAAAAGCTCAACTTTTGCCTGCTATCCCTTATGAAGATTAAGCTATTTTGATATAATGAAAAGCCTCACTTTGTGGGGCTTTTTGTGTTTTTGTGTGAACCCTGTAAAATGAAATCTTATGAATATGGAAAATAGAAGGTATTATCTTGATAGAATCGAAAAAAGTAATGATAAGTTATTAGTAAAAGGAAATTTAATCACTGTCAATGGTAAAATTGAAGAATATATCTTATTTGAACACAATATTAATTGTTTTATAGGCACTAATAATGTAGGAAAGAGTAGAATATTACGCCAATTACTAAATAATATTAAATTTTCATTTGAATATGAAGAATCTGATATACTAATTGATGATATTATAGATATATTAATCCAACACAGTAATTTTATTTCACAGTGTTATGATGGAAAAAAATGTGATAAAATAAATAATCTTATCTATGATAAAGATATTTCTATTAACAGTATAGAG
>X137_Gaur__coassemble_231_pt1 | contig 11989 bp, 9 predicted proteins | sample X137_Gaur__metabat2_high_PE_006 | metagenome-assembled genome bin X137_Gaur | reverse complement strand
TTTGCCTATATTTTTTTAGGTTTTTTCAAAAAAAGATGTATTTTTATAGTTTTTGTCTACGAAAATGACCTAAAATCAGCTTTCAAAGCCAAAAAAGGGCGCAAAACAAATGTTTTGCGCCCTTTTTTATACGTGCAAGCAAGAGGGATAGCAGCGGACGCAGCTTGAAAAGCTGCTGGAGCGAATAGCCCGACCCCGTAAGGGGACTTGCCCTTAGTTATATTACACTATATATAATAGTATAAATATTACATACCCCAATTCTCTCGGTCGAGACTTCTATATTGAATGGCTTCGGCAATATGTTCTACTTGAATATTGGCAGCACCAGCCAAATCAGCTACAGTACGCGCTACTTTTAGAATACGATCGTAAGCTCTAGCAGATAATTGTAATTTTTCCATTGCTTTTTTGAGCAAAATTTGACCAGCTTGTGTCAATTGACAATGTTGACGAATTTGACTACTTTCCATTTGAGCATTGCAGTGCATACCATGAATGGCATCGAAACGTTGACGCTGAATTTCTCTAGCTTTAATCACACGTTCTATAATGGTTGCACTATTCTCCCCTACTGGCGCATCTTGCGATAATTCGTCGTAAGAGACAGGCGTAACCTCTACATGTAAGTCAATTCTATCAAGCAAAGGACCAGAAACTTTATTAAGATATTTTTGCACCACACCAGCACCACAAGTACAATCTTTTTTAGGATCATTGTAATAACCACATGGACAAGGATTCATAGCAGCTACCATCATAAAACTAGCAGGATAATCGACTGTAAAACGAGAACGTGAAATGGTAATAGTTCTATTCTCTAATGGTTGACGCAAAACCTCTAAGACAGAACGCTGAAATTCTGGCAATTCATCTAAAAATAAAACACCATTGTGCGCTAAAGAAATTTCACCGGGTTTGGGCACATTACCGCCGCCTACTAAAGCAACATCACTAATAGTGTGATGTGGATTACGAAAGGGACGAGCCGTAATTAAAGAAGCATTTTTAGGTAAATAACCTGCAACAGAATGTATTTTGGTTGTTTCTAAAGCTTCTTGTAAACTTAATGGCGGCAAAATAGTAGGCATACGTTTAGCCAACATAGTTTTGCCTGCGCCTGGGGGACCAATTAAAATAGCATTATGCCCTCCAGCAGCTGCAATTTCTAAAGCTCTTTTTATATTTTCTTGTCCACGTACATCTGCAAAATCTATAGTATAAGCGTTTTCTATATTATAGGCAAATTCTTCACGTGTATCGACTATAGTAGGTTCTAATTTGGTACGTCCTTCAAAAAAGCCAATTACATCATCTATAGTTTCAACGCCATAGACTTCTAAATTATTAACAATAGCCGCTTCACGAGCATTACTTTTAGGTAAAATAATCCCTTTATATTTTTCTTTACGTGCTTGAATAGCAATAGGTAAAGCCCCTTTGATAGGTTGAACTGTACCATCTAGCGATAATTCGCCCATAATAATATAATTGGCTATTTCTGTAGCGGGAATTTGTTGAGTAGCTGCCATAATCCCTATAGCTAAAGGCAAATCATAATTAGACCCTTCTTTTTTAAGATCAGCAGGCGCCATATTAATCACAATTTTAATGCGAGGAATACGATAGCCATAAGATTTCATAGCAGTTTCTATACGATAATAACCTTCTTTTACAGCATTATCAGGCAAGCCCACTAAGGCATAACCTGGTTTTCCTTGTGCTACTGGTCCGCCAGCATCCACCTCTATAGTAATAGTTTGCGCATCTATACCATAAACAGCGCTGCCAAATGTTTTTACTAGCATATAATATATTATATAATTATGGGAAAGGGAATATGGTTTTTGTTTTAAGTCTATTTATAAATTTAAGCCTATTTTAGTAAAAATGCTAGTCTTATTTTTGAACTTAGCAAAGTAGTGTATTTTTCATATTCTTATAGTGCAATTGTAAAAAATCTTTATAAGTTATGAAAAAAAAGATAACTTTGCAGGTATTATGGGACGCATATTAGGAATAGACTATGGGGTGCGACGCACAGGTATAGCGACAACAGACCCACAACAAATTATTGCTACCGCTTTAGCGACGGTAGATACAGATAAAGTATACGACTTTTTGTGCAAATACATCAAAGAAGAAGAAGTAGAAAAAATTGTTTTTGGACAAATTCATAAAAAAGATGGTTCATTAGGCGACTTAGAACCAAAAATATTAGAATTTATTGCCAAATTACAAAAAGACTTCCCACATTTGGTTTTTGATAGACATGACGAAAGTTATACCTCTCAAAGAGCACAACAAATACTTTTACAAACCACTAAGAAAAAACAAAGACAAGATAAATCGCTTTTAGACAAATTGAGTGCTTTACTTATCTTACAAGAATATCTTGGATTTATTTAATTATTGATACAGCATAAGAATATGATTCTACCAATCTATGCATATGGTCATCCTATTTTAAGAAAGGAGACAGCAGATATAGACCAAAATTATCCTGAATTGACAGCACTCATTGCCAATATGTGGGAAACTATGTATTATACACATGGTATGGGTATAGCAGCACCCCAAGTAGGTTTACCAATTCGTCTTTTTGTAGTGGATACATTACAATTGAAAGAAGATGAAGATGGAGACAATAAACCAACTTCAGAATATATCAAACAAGTGTTTATTAATCCTGAAATTATTGATGAAGCAGGTGAAGAATGGGCTTTTGAAGAAGGTTGTTTGAGTATTCCTGGCATTAGAGGAAAGGTAACACGTCCAGCACAAGTACGCATTGAATATTACGATGAAAATTTCGTAAAACATGATAAAGTATTTGATGGCATGACTGCACGTGTTATTCAACATGAATATGACCATTTGGAAGGTGTATTATTTACAGATCATCTTACAGGTTTGAAAAAACAATTGGTAGGAAGAAAATTACAACAAATCAGTCGTGGCGAATTACGTCCACGTTATAAAATGGTTTTTGCTGGCGATAAACGCTAATATTACACTATATATATATTATATATACTATATGACAAAAGCACTTTGCCTATATAATTAGGCAAAGTGCTTTTATTATTTTTTTAAAGTTTATAGTTGTAGCGTGAGTCCATCGTAAGCAAAGTAACAATTATCAGGAATAGTCTTTTCTGCTATAGCCATAGGCTCAAGATGATGGCTCATGTGTATAAAGTAATTTCGTTGGGCACCAATTTTTTGCGTCCATGCTATAGCTTCATCTATAGTATTATGCGAATGGTGCTCTTCTCTATGCAAAGCACTAATAACTAAAACCTCTAGCCCTTGTAATTGCTGCAAGGCAGCATCTTCCAAATATTTTGTATCTGTAAGATAAGCAAAACTCCCTTTCCTAAAACCTAAAATTGGCAATTTGCCATGTAAAACTTCAATAGCTTGAAAAGGGCTTTGATTGCTTAATGGTTGGAAGCTTTGACCAGCTTGTATATTATGTAAATCTAATTGCGGAATACCAGGGTAATTGCTATTGAAAATATAAGCAAAGGCTGAACGAATTTCATCGCAAACACGTGGTAAGGCATAAATAGGAATATTTTGATTAAATTTGAAATTATAAGGACGCAAATCATCTAAACCTGCTATATGGTCTCTGTGTTCATGTGTAATCAAAACAGCATCAACTTTAGGAATTTGATAAGTAAGTGCTTGTTGACGAAAATCTGGACCAACATCTATAATAATATCATTCCCTTCATCGGTATGCATCCATAATGAAGTGCGCCATCTTTTATCTTTAGGATTGGAAGAAGTACAAGTAGGACAATCGCATCCAATCACGGGAATACCTTGCGAAGTGCCTGTACCTAAAAAACAAATACGCATAAGCGGATATAAAGGGAAAATATTTTAGAAAAGAGAGAAAAACAGTATTATTGCACCAACAATAACAACTAAAAAAACTACAGCTAAATAATTACTATTTTCTTTATATAAAGAGAATAAAATTTCGAGTAAGTCTGTCCACTCTTTACCACGGGCTAAGTTTTCTCTTGCCATAAAGAAATACTTTTTGTGTCCTTTACTCAATTGGTCGCCATGTTTTTTCAGAATAAAGAAATCATCATTAACAAAAGCCAATTCATAAAGCTCATGCTTACCTGCAAATTTGAGGACTAAACCTCCTAAGTTTAATTCCCAAGAACCAGCGGAAATATCTCCTTCTAGAATGCGTAAATACGTACCCCCTTGTTGAAAGACATGTAAAACATTTTCTTGAAAATTAACATCATCTCTTACTTCTTTCCAACGCTTGCCGATATATACTTCTGCTTCATCTAAGCCATCAGAATAATCCTTAACATACCCTAATACATGATCTACTCCTTCATCCAAATCTTTGAAACGAGGCAGTTCTAATTGTGTAGCATTAAAAATAGTGGGCAAAAGACTCATAACCAATGTCTATATAAATTTATTTTGAATATAAAAGGCTTGCTTCTACAGCATAGCGCAATAGTATGCAAAATTACAATATTTACAACATTACAATATCTAAACCTTTAAAAGATTATACAGAATGCAAAAAAATATCATCTTTCATTATCTAAAATACCTTTTGCCAGGCTTGCTTTTATGCAGTATATATAGTTGTACAGAACCATTGCCACATTTTCCTAAGGCCTTAGGACGTGTAGATAATCTTATGGTAGTAGGCGATCCTAAATTATGGAATGGAAAAGTTGGAGATACTTTTAAAAAAGAATTTTCTGGTCCTTTTATTATAACCCCTGTACCAGAAGAGGCATTAAATTTTCAGTTTAAAGCTTATGAAGAATTTGACCGTGTAGCAAGAACATACAGGACAATTATTTTTCTTACCGATTTATCTAATGCAGAAAGTCCTACCACAAAATTTGTTCGTCAAGTATTAGGAGAACAGAATGTACAAAAAGCTTTATCTGATGGTAAATTTCGCTATATTAAGCTCAATGATCGCTGGGCAGAAGGACAATTATTAGTATTTTGGTTTGCACCAGATGAAGATTTCTTAGCTCAAGATATTAGTTTTCAACAACATAAAATTAAAGAATTAATAAAACAGCACGATGATGCCCGTTATAAAGAAATGATTTATGATATAGGTAAAAATCAAGCTGCTATGGATACAATTAAAAAGAAATATAATATTCATATTGATATCCCTAATGATTATACTTTAGCTACACATGATTCAGTTATGATGTGGTTCAGATTTGAAACAGAAAAATTGAGTAGTAATATTTTTTTACATAAATTCCCTGCTGGTATAGAGTTAACCCCTGATAATCTCAAAAAACTTCGCAATCAAGCGAGTAAACAATATTTATCTACGCATGCAGCAGATTCTTATATGTATATAGATGATGAAAACTTGCCTGTTTATTTTCAAACTGTAAAACTAGGCAACGTTATGAATGCATTAGAAGGTCGTGGTATTTGGCGTATGTACAATGATATAATGGGCGGTTCTTTTATTTCTTATTTAGTACAAGATACACGCAATCATCAAACTCTTTTATTAGATGTCTTTGTACATTATCCAACAGAGAAAAAACGTACAGAAATGCGAAAATTAGAAAATATTCTTGCTACACTTAAAGTCTTAAAACCTGAATAGCAAGAAAGACATGATTTTAAATATACAAATTGCTAAAAATTTCTTTTCTTTGCGTTTCTACGCTTTATAATAAGCCTTTATTATCTTAAACGGAGATACTCACTTCCTTTTTTAAGAGAACTTTATTAAATCTTCTCAATACGAAAAATTAATTATTAACTTATGGCAGATCAACAACAGAGCCTCAAACAGCCTAAAGAGCTGTATATGCTATTTTTTGCAGAGATGTGGGAGCGTTTTTCATACTATGGTATGCGTGCTTTGCTCATCCTTTTCATGGTAAAACACTTTTTATATACAGATAATCAAGCTTATGGCGTATATGCAGCTTATGGTGCATTAGTATATACAACGCCTTTTATTGGTGGTATAGTAGCCGATAGATTTTTAGGCTATAGAAAATCAGTAATGCTTGGTGCTAGTTTAATGGCAATTGGTCACTTCGTTATGGTAGGTCCAGATGTATTGCCTGAAGCTTATCATGAAGCATCTTTCTTTACCGCATTAGCTTTCCTTATAGTAGGTAATGGTTTTTTTAAACCAAATATTTCTAGTATTGTAGGTACATTATATGGTCCTAATGATCCACGTCGTGATGCTGGTTTTACAATTTTCTACATGGGTGTAAACCTTGGTGCATTCTTTGCGCCTTTAGTATGTGGTGTAATTGGCGAGCTTTATGGTTGGGGTTATGGTTTTAGTTTGGCTGGTATTGGCATGCTAATTGGTTTATTAGTATTCTATCGTGGTCAAAAAGGCTTAGGTGAGCGAGGTTTACCTCCTGCTAAAGCTAACTTAACTAAACAAAAAGAATGGACTATTTATATAGCAGCTGTTGTTTTAGTAGGTGTAATGATTGCTTTAATCCAATTAAATAACATTCTTTCTACTGGTTTAACAATTTTTGCTGTTTCTGTATTAGCATTCTTATTATTTACAGCAATAACAAAATTAGAAAAAGTAGAACGTGAACGTATGTTCGTTATTCTTACTTTATTAATGTTCACTTCTATTTTCTGGGCATTTTTCGAGCAAGCTGGTAGTTCTATTACTTTATTTACAGATAGAAACGTAGATCGTTTAGGCATTCCTACATCAGTATTCCAATCTGTTAATCCTATGTATATTCTTATTTTCGGTGGTGTATTCTCAGCAATGTGGATGAACTTAGCGAAAAAAGGTAAAGACCTTACTGTTCCTGTAAAATTTGCTTTAGGTTTAGTACAATTGGCAGCTGGTTTCGGTGCATTAGTTATTGGTGCATCTATGGCTTCAGAATCAGGTATGGTAAGTGTATTTTGGTTAATGTTAGGTTATTTATTACATACTACAGGTGAGCTTTGTCTTTCTCCAGTAGGTTTATCTATGGTTACGAAATTAGCACCTAAAGTGATGGTAGCTATGGTAGTAGGTGGTTGGTATTTATCATCAGCATTAGCACATAATATTGGTGGTGTAATTGCAGGCTTTACTTCTACTTCTGCTTATATGGAAAGAGCAATTTCTTATAATCCTAGTATTAACTTCATTGGTCAAGATTCTGTAAAATACGTAGCTTACAAAACGGTAAAAGGTTCTAATGATACTATGTTCTCTGAACCTGTAACTTTAGTATTCAACACTGTAGCGGAAGATGTAGCAGAAATCAATACACATAAACCACAAGCTTATACACGTTATTTCAGCATTAAGCCTAGCGAAAAAGTAGTAGAAAATATTCGTTACAAACACTTAGATCCATCTGGCAAATTTGCAGATTTCACGCTCAAAACAAATGCTAAAAACGGTACGGCTGTATTAAATGGTGATGAACTTACTTATACGCCAAATGCTGATTTTATAGGTAGAGATACTATTGAATTATTATCAACAGAGAAAGCAAATAGCAACTATGCTGATTTAATTCATTTAGTAATTACTGTAGATAATGAAGCTATGCACAAGCCGATTACTTTACAAAATCGCGTAGAATATACTTTACCAGCAAGTACGGCTTTCACTAAAACGGAATTTAGTGCACATGTTATGAATTTCGTAGCAGACTTAGACGGCAAAACAAAAACAGCTGATGGCAAAGACATTGATTTCGGTATCAAAATCACTGAAAAACCAAATCTTAATAATGCTTTAGCTAGTGTATCTAGAGAATTGAATCCTTTCGTTTCTCCACGCAAAACAATTGGTATTTACAGCAATGTATTCTACTATATTATGATTTTTGCATTTGCTGCTTCTATTGTTTTATTCTTGATTTCTCCATTGCTCAACAAATGGATGCATTCAGACAAACCTAGCAACTAAGCTAAAGATTTAGTATAAATATACTTTGGGCGCTTCCCTTCGGGTCGGGCTATCCATTGCAGTAGCCGCATTAGCTTTCAGCTTTTGCGGCTACTTTCATTTCTATCCCTAGCGCAAAAAACAAGTCTAGTACATGACTTTTATAAAAAATTAACATACCATAGTCCCTTTCCCAAAAACAAAAAGAAAAAATTACTTGTTTTACTACAATACATATTAGGGTTATGGCGAAGCTTGTAGTTGGTTTTGAGTTTTTGTTGCATAAAAGCCTTGCAATTTAAATTATTAAGAATTTCATTATTCATTATTAATTGCTACCTTTGCATTCGCAATAAACCTAAAAACCAAGTTTATCTTTTCAAGTTCTCAAATTATTATGGCTGATAGTCCTAACTTTATAGATTATGTGAAAATCTGTTGCCGTTCTGGTGCAGGTGGTCCGGGTATAGTTCACTTCCACAGGGACAAAATTACATCGAAAGGTGGTCCTGATGGTGGCGACGGTGGTCGTGGTGGACATATTATTTTACGTGGTAATGCTCAAATGTGGACTTTGCTCCATTTAAAATATATGAAACACGTTATTGCTACAAATGGCGAAGCAGGTCAAGGTGGCAATAAAACAGGTTCTAATGGTAGAGATATTATTTTAGATGTTCCTCTAGGAACTATAGCGCGCGATGCTGAAACAGGCGAAGTAGAAGTTGAAATCGTTGAAGACGGTCAAATGGTAATTTTAGTACCTGGTGGTCGTGGCGGTAAAGGCAACTGGCATTTCCGTTCTCCTAGCAATCAAACGCCTATGTATGCTTCTCCTTATGGTGAAGGTCGTATGGAATGGAAAGTATTAGAATTGAAAGTATTGGCGGATGTTGGTTTAGTAGGCTTCCCTAATGCTGGTAAATCTACTTTACTTTCTGTAATTACAGCTGCCAAACCAAAAATTGCTAACTATGCATTTACTACTTTAGTACCTAATTTAGGGATTGTTTATTATCGCGATAATAAATCTTTCGTAATGGCAGATATGCCTGGTATTATTGAAGGTGCAGCAGAAGGTAAAGGTCTTGGACATCGTTTCTTACGTCATATTGAGCGTAATGCTACTTTACTTTTCTTAGTACCTGTAGATACTGAAGATATTAGAAAAGAATATGAAATTCTCATTAATGAACTACGTTTATATAATGAAGAATTATTAGACAAACCACGTGTATTAGCAATTACTAAATGCGATACTATCGATGAAGAACTCAAAGAGATGATTATCGAAGATTTAGGCGATTTGCACAATAATGCACATACACCAGTAGTATTCATTTCTTCTGTAGCGCAACAAGGTCTTGATGAATTGAAAGACAAATTGTGGGCTTGCATGAATGAAGATATGGAAAGCGGCAAACCTCGTTATAAAAGTCTTACCCCTCGTCCATTCGAATTTGATGAAGAGGAATATGATGAAGACGATGAGGATTATGACGATTACGAAAGTGATGAATTTGAAGATTAGTTAGTTCTTGATTAATTGGTTTTGAAATTATTTTAAATCATATTGAAAAAGGCAGACTTCCTATTAGGAGGTCTGCCTTTCTTCGTTTATAACAATCTTTTATTTAAAAATTACAAGTTTATTACTCTTCGCCTGTATTAGTCATTTTCCCTAAAACAAAGAAAGCTTGATTTATTGCAATTTCTTTATCTTGAATTTGCGCCAATTGCGGAATACGAATACCAATTTCTGTTGCTGTAGTGATTAATTTCTCTACATAAATTTGCTCAAAAGTAATAGTTTCTGTGTTTTTGCCTTGTACTACAAAAATATAATCCTTTCCTTCAGTATGTGCTAAAGCATCTTTTGGAATAGTCCAATATTTTTGAGCAGTATTTTGTATAATTGCCATTATTGGTAATCCTTCCATCAAACGCTCATTGGGTGCAGTAATTTTAGCTTGAATTAAAGTGCTTTTATCTTGAGCATCGAAAGCTACACCAATTTGTGTAATTTGAGCTTCATATAATTCGTTTTCATAAGGCGATACGAAAAATTGTATTTTTTCGCCTTGTTTGAAAAATGGCAATTGATGTTCATAAGCATTCAAAGTCACATACAAATCCTTATTACTAATAATTTCTGCTACAGGTGCTTGCATATCTATAGCTTCGCCTATACGTACTTTCAAATGACTAACTTTACCACTAATAGGTGCATGCAAAGGCAATAATCTTTGCATATTATCAGCCTTTAGATTTTTAACATCTATGCCCAAAATAGACAATTGATTGGCTAAACTTTTTTCTTGAATTTGGATATTTTCTTGGCTATGTTTTGCAATTAATTGCATTTGTGCTTTTAGTGTTTTTTCTTTTTCTTTCAAGATTTCCCATGCCGTTTGTGCGGCTTGCAATTGTTTCAAGCTACCTGCCTTGCCTTCCAATAAAGTATTTTGTCTTTCTACTTCAGCAGCTGCATATTGCAATTGCGGTTGCAAACTTTTATAATTTTCTTGCAAAGCTATATACTGCTCATTAAACAATAAAGCCATAGTATCGGCAGCACCAATTTGGGCAATAGAACGCAAACGCAAATAATTTTCTTGCAAGTCTATGAATGCTTTACTTGAAATATAAGCAATAACTTGCCCTTGCGATACGCTTTGTCCTAATTGTACAGGAATACTATGTACTAAACCTTGCATTTGCGTACTAACAAAAGCTTTACTTTGTGCCAAATTTTGCAAAGAGCCACTAATTTTCAGCTGATTATTGAGATTTTTTTCTTCTAATTTGCCTGTTTTTAGGTCTAAAGCTGCTATTTCTGCCGCCGATAAAGTAACTAAATTACTAGTCATTTGTATTTCATCGCTAAGGGCTAATATTGTACTATCATTTTTTGAAGTACAAGCTGAAAATAATACTAGCGAAACTAAAATAATATTAAGCGATTTGCTCAGAACTTTCATAATATATATTGCCATATCCCCTTTTCAAAATAAAAAAAGAAGATATTAATTTTTGAGTGTGAAGAAAAGAAAGCATTTTTTTGGGGAAAGGGAGTATGGTATTTGTTTATTGATTATTGAAATAATACCACTCAATAATGGCTTTATTATAATCGAGTAAAACTACCAAATACTCTTGCCTTAAAGTATTGACTTGCGTCAAATATTGTGCAAATTCAACATAAGAAATAGCGCCATTTTCATAAGCCAAAGTAGCGGCATTACTAATTGTTTCACTTTGCGCTAAAGCTGTATTTTCATAAAAATCAATTTGTTTTTGCAATTGCTGCAATTGGGCTTGAGTATTTTGCCATTGCGCTTGCCAAGTGACTTTTTCAGCTTCATATTGTGCCTCTTGTTCTAAAATTTCTAAAGTAGCTAATCTATCTTTTTTGAGACTTCTACTAAAAAGTGGCAAATTCACACTAATTGAAAACCCTCTATAATAATTGCTTTCTTCGCTATACCAACGTTGCGTAAACAAACGTGCAGAAAAATCAGGCAATTGTTCATTTCTCAATACAGAACGTGACAATTTAGCCATAGTTTTGGCTTGCTGTAATTGCAATAAAGGAATAAAATTTTCTATACTTGGACTACTTTCCAAATAAGGTAATTTATTCATAGTATCGGATATAGCTCTATAAGTATTTTGCTGTGCTAGCAAAGCAGAAAAAGTATTTTGCGCCATATTCAATTGTACTTTACTTTGCTCAAAATGATAAAGCATAGTTTCATATTGCGACTTTATAGCTAAATATTCTAAAGTAGTACTTTCGCCTACATCAGCACGTTTTTGCGCTATATTTTTAGCATTTTCATAAATAGCTAAAAGCTGAGTTTGCAAACTCATTTTACTTTGCGCAAACCACATATTATAATAAGCTAAACGTATATTTTTACGCAATTCATTTTCTGCATTAGCATAAATTAATTCGCCTTGTTTGCTAATAGATTTAGCATATTTTTTGCGCGCTATATAAGTACTAGGAAAATCAATACTTTGTATAATTCCTACTTTCAATAAGCTTGCATCGGGCATACC
>X137_Gaur__coassemble_230_pt1 | contig 12010 bp, 11 predicted proteins | sample X137_Gaur__metabat2_high_PE_006 | metagenome-assembled genome bin X137_Gaur | reverse complement strand
TATATAAGGTTTCCATGTTTATACTATTAATATTGCACTTTTACAGGCTTAGGAAACGCAAGTTTTAAAGCTTTTTTTGAAAGCGCAAATATGATTAGAAAAGGAAGCAAATCGTTTTAGATTGGCTTCCTTTTCGCTTTTAAGGGATTTTAAGAAAATTTAGCGAATAGTTTTTTGATAAATCATGGTTTTATAAGGCATTGGCTCTACCATTAGTTGAAGCATCAAAAATAAAGAAAGCGCGAAGCGCACCGAACTCCCTTTCCCCAAAAAATAAAAACTATTTCAACAAGCATTTTATATTATTTATTGATATGTCAATTACCAAAGCTTTATTGGACTCTCCTGAAAATGTAAAAATTTTGGTGCAAGCTTTCTACCAAAAAGCCTTAGTAGATAATAAAATTGGTTTTATCTTTACGGAAATTGCAAAAATTAATATTCAAGAACATATAGACCTTATTAGTGACTTTTGGTCTAGTGTTTTATTTGCCCAAGGTGCTTATAAAGGCAACCCTGTGCGAACGCATATGTTTCTAAATCAAAAAATTAAGCTTCAACCCCAACATTTTGAACGTTGGTTGTCTTTGTGGCACGAAACTATAGATAATCTTTTTGAAGGCGAAAAAGCTTTAGAAGCTAAAAATAAAGCCATTAATATAGCGGATATTATGCAATTTAAAATTAATGCAAATAGATTACTTTTATAAAGTCCAACCTTATATAATATACATATAATAGAGTGAATACTACGCCTATATTTATAGTCATTCCGCCTTTTACGCAGTTGAATACGCCTTATCCTTCTACTGCTTATTTGAAAGGCTTTCTCAATACCAAAAACATAGCTTGTGCACAGGCTGATTTGGGCATTGATGTAATTTTAGCACTTTTTTCTAAGCAAGGATTAAGCGATTTATTTCAATACATTGCCGATTTGCCTGCACAAGATTGGACAGATAATGCTAAACGTATTATTGCCCTTCAAAGAGATTATATTCAAACTATAGATGCTGTTATTAAATTCTTACAAGGTCAAAATCCTACTTTAGCGCATCTTATTGCACAAGAAGAATATTTGCCTCAAGCCAAAAGATTTGAACAAAGTGAAGATTTAGATTGGGCTTTTGGCGCTATGGGCGTACAAGATAAGGCTAAACATTTAGCGACTTTATATTTAGAAGATTTATCAGACTTGATTATTGAATGTATAGACCCACATTTTGGTTTTTCTCGCTATGCAGAAAGACTTGGTCGTTCGGCTAATCAATTCGATGAATTATATGATACTTTGTCTCAACCTTTTACTTATATAGACAAAATTCATATAGCCATACTTCAAAACTATATTGAAAAGTATAATCCGCAAATTTTTGCCCAATCTATTCCCTTCCCTGGCAATTTATATGCAGGTTTTAGGGCTGCACGTTGGGTTAAGGAAAATTATCCACATATTAAAACAGCTATGGGCGGTGGTTTTGCTAATACAGAATTACGTTCCTTAAAAGACCCACGTGTTTTTGAATTTTTCGATTTTATTACCCTTGACGATGGCGAAATGCCTATAGAATATCTTATTGAACATGTTCAAGGCAAAAGAAGTCAAGCAGCACTGAAACGGACTTTCGTTCTTTCTGATAATAATGAAGTAATCTATATTAATAATAATACTTGTAAAGATTATTCACAGGCAGAATTAGGCACACCTGATTATAGCGATTTGCGTTTAAAAGAATATATTTCCGTAATTGAAGTGGTAAACCCTATGCATAGGCTTTGGAGCGATGGCAGATGGAATAAACTCACTATGGCGCATGGTTGTTATTGGGGCAAATGTACTTTTTGCGATATTTCTTTAGATTATATTAAGGTTTATGAGCCTATTGCTGCGCAAATCCTTTGCGATAGAATGGAAGCGCTTATGGAGCAAACAGGAGAAACAGGCTTTCACTTTGTAGATGAAGCCGCACCGCCTGCATTGATGCGTGCCTTAGCTATTGAAATTCTAAGAAGAGGTTTAACCGTGAGTTGGTGGACTAATATTCGCTTTGAAAAAAGTTTTACTTTAGACCTTTGCAAGCTTTTAGCCGCTTCTGGCTGTATAGCAGTGTCTGGTGGTTTAGAAGTAGCTTCCGATAGATTATTAGACTTAATCAAAAAAGGGGTTACTGTAGCTCAAGTAGCGCAAGTGAATAGAAACTTTACAGAAGCTGGTATTATGGTCCATGCTTATTTAATGTACGGTTTTCCAACGCAAACCGCTCAAGAAACAATTGATTCTTTAGAAATGGTGCGTCAAATGTTTGAAAAGGGAATATTGCAATCTGGTTTTTGGCATCAATTTGCCATGACGGCACATAGCCCCGTTGGGCTCAATCCCGAAGCTTTCAATGTAATAGCAGAAAGAAGCGAAAATATAACCTTTGCCGACAATGATGTAATTCATCATGACCCCAAAGGAGCCAATCATGAATTGTTTAGTTATGGACTTAAAAAATCATTATTCAATTATATGCATGGCATAGGCTTTGATGAGCCGCTTAGTTTTTGGTTCGATTTTAAAGTACCTCGTACTACTATTGCACCAAACTACATAGAAAAAGTATTAAATGAAAGTGAATTTTCTATGAAAAGCAATGCTAAAGTTTTATGGCTAGGTACTATACCAACATTCAGCATAGGCACCAAAACTAAGAAGAATAAATCTTGGGAAGTTGCTAATCTTACATTCAATACAAAGAGAAATACTACTACACTTCAGCTTGATGTAAAAATAGGCGAATGGTTTGCTTCAATTTTGAAAAAAATTACGCCACGTAATCCTAAGCTCTATACTTTAAAAGAAATTAAAGAAGATTATATAGCGCATGGCTTAGAAGAAATAGAGGATTTTGAATTAGTTTGGTATAATAAACCAATAAATACTTTAGAATCCTTGCTTTTACTCTAAAAAGCGAAAACGCATCAATAACAAAATTTGCTATTGATGCGTTTTTTATTTATATTATATAAGAATTATGATTTTTGAGTATTTAAAGCATAATAATTATACCACAAAGCCAAGGCTTTTTGCTTTTTATTCTTTTGCAATTGGGCTACTATATGTTGTTGCATTTCGCATAAATCAAAAGTAGTATAGGTTTGTGCCAAGTTTTGTAAATTGCTTGTCGTTTCTTTGAAACAATCGCCAATATTATTAGTATAATCCATAGCGCGTTTTACTTGTTCATTGAATCGATTCTTGCGATTAATACTCATTTCTTCCAAATAAATTTCTATACGTTCTTGGTCTTTGAGTTTAGTAACTTTTTCTACTTCATCTAAAATATCTGCTTCAAAAATATCATCTAAACCTTTACCAAAACAAGAAGCAATTAATTTAGAAAGTTTAGCCGCTTCTTTTTCATAATTAATAGCAGGTTCTTTACTCGCTACTCTTTGATAATTGCGTTCTGCTTTTTTAGCTTCAGCAATAAATAGTTTTTCTTCTTGCGCGCCTTTAACTTGATGCACAATATTCCCTTTATTATCAATATAAAAGAAAGTAGGATAAGCAGCAACAGGATATTTTTTGCCAAATGCTTTTCCTTGTGGTGTTTCCATATTAATACGCAAATTCACAAATTGAGGATTGTATACATTACCAACCTCTACTTTATTGAATACATTATTATCCATCCATTTGCAAGGACCACACCAAGCCGCATAAGCATCTACAAAAATTAATTTATTTTCTTGATTGGCTTTTTCTAATGCTTGTTCAAAGGAAATATTTTCAAATTGAATTTGAGCAAAAACAAATAAGGGAGAAAAAAAAGTGCCTAGCACTAAAGATAGTTTTGCAATTGTATTCATTATATAAGCATAAATAACTAATAAAAAAAGATAGTTGAAATCAAACACACTATAGTTAAGCTTAGGAAAGCTTTCAAGATTTTCTTATTCTATTTTTATTATAAAATTAGACTAGAACTAAATAATCATAAATATGTTTTATTTTTAGGCTGCCAAATGATAATAAGTACTTGATAAATAAAAGCTTATTATTCAACTTATGGCTGTGCTTAAAGCTATAGCATAGCTATTAAGCAAATATAAAGAATTATTAGAGGATTTTGTACTCATTCAGTCATTAAAACAAATGATTTTAATTTTCTTTTATATCTTAATTTTACATATTTTTAATTAAAGACATAGACTACTATTTTCTATTTGCAGAAATAGTCATTGATAAACAGATATATGACAAAAGATTTAAAAACTGACAATATTGATTATCAATTTAAGGATATAGACCAATCGGCAGATATCCGAAAAAAAGACCATATTCAATTGGCTATGCGCTCTCAAATAAATAGTGCATTGCAAGATAAAAGATTTTATTATGAACCTCTATTTGCCGCACACCCTTCTTCAAAAAAATCTACTTTTGAATTTTTAGGCAAGCCTTTGCAAAATCCTTTATGGATTTCTAGTATGACAGGTGGCACAGCAATAGCTAATACTATCAATAAAAATTTAGCTAAAGCAGCTAAAGAATTTGGTATAGGAATGGGTTTGGGTTCTTGTCGTTCTTTACTAAGTAATGATACTTATTTTGAAGACTTTAACTTGCGTCCGCTTATTGGTGATAATTTACCTTTATATGCTAATTTAGGTATAGCTCAAATTGAAGCTTTATTAATGAATAAAGAAGCTTATCGCATTCAGCAATTGGTAGATAAATTACAAGCAGATGGGCTTATTATACATGTAAACCCTGTACAAGAATGGTTGCAACCAGAGGGCGATAAATTTACTAGACCAGCCATAAATACTATTATGGATTTGATGTCTATATTACCGAATTTAAAATACATAGTAAAAGAAGTAGGACAAGGTATAGGTCCTCAATCTTTAGAAGCATTGTTGCGCTTACCTTTAGAAGCGATTGATTTTGCTGCACATGGTGGTACGAATTTTGCTAAAATAGAACTGCTCAGACAAGAAGGTAATATGCACCCAGGATATGAGGAAATCCCTTTTTTAGGACATAGTGCCGAGGAAATGGTTAATTTTACCAATGCAATTGTAGAAAAATTGAAAAATGAAAATGCACTATCTTGTTCTCAAATTATTATATCAGGTGGAATAAGAAATTTTTTAGATGGATTCTTTCTAAGAAATAAACTATCTTTACCTTCTATTTATGGACAAGCTTCAGCTTTCTTGACGCATGCTCAAAAAGGCTATGAAGATTTAGTTGTTTTCATTGATAGTCAAATAAAAGGATTAGAATTTGCGGAAGCCTTTTTGAAAATTCGATAATGTATAGATATATTATTATCTTCGCATTTCTATTCCTTTCTAACACCACAATCAATAAAGAAATATTACTCAAGCCGTTTTTACAATGGATAAACCAAAATTAGTATCGGGTTTTTCTAAACTATCCAAGCGTGGAAAAATACGTTGGTTGGTAGAAAATTTCTTCTCCAATCCCGAAGAAGTAGCACGTGAGTTAAAGAGTTTTTGGTATGGAGATGCCCAAAAACAAAAAATCTTTGATGAATTTAGCGAAAATACACTCACTAATTATTACTTGCCGTATGGTGTAGTACCGAATGTACAAATTAATGACAAAGTATATTGTGTACCTATGGTAATTGAGGAAAGTTCTGTAGTAGCCGCAGCTTCTAGTGCAGCCAAATTTTGGTTGGATAGAGGTGGGTTTAAAGCAGAAATTATCTCTACCAAAAAAGTAGGTCAAGTACACTTTGATTGGAAAGGAAAAGATGTTCAAAAGTTAATTTATCTTTTCCCTGCACTCAAAGAAAGAATCTTTGAAGACACTTCGCATATAACTAGCAATATGCGCAAACGTGGCGGTGGCATTGTCGATATAGAATTAATGGATATGACACATTTAGAGCCTAATTATTATCAATTGCATTTCACATTTGAGACATGCGATTCTATGGGCGCTAATTTCATTAACTCTGTATTGGAAGAATCTGCACGTATTTTGCGTTTATTCTTACAAGCACAAGAGCATCTTAGTATTGAAGAAAGAGAAGTAACTATTATTATGGCTATTCTTTCTAATTTCACACCAGAATGCTTAGTGCGTGCTAGTGTATCTTGTCCTGTAAGTGATTTAGGTACTTTTGATGAAGGCAGAATGTCTAGTGAAGAATTTGCAGAAAAATTCACTAAAGCTTTACGTATAGCTTATATAGATACATATCGTGCCACAACGCATAATAAAGGTATTTTTAATGGTATTGATGCTGTAGTATTAGCAACGGGCAATGATTTTAGAGCTATTGAAGCTGGTGGGCATACTTATGCTGCCCGTACAGGTCAATATCGTAGTCTTTCTTTTGCAGAAGTCAAAGATGGTATATTCCATTTTTGGTTAGATATTCCTTTAGCTATAGGAACTGTAGGTGGTTTGACTACTTTGCATCCGCTTGCTCGTCGTTCTTTAGAAATGTTGGGTAATCCTTCAGCTGAAGAATTAATGCAAGTGATTGCAGCTACAGGTTTGGCTCAAAATTTTGCTGCTGTGAAATCTTTAGTAACAACAGGTATTCAGAAAGGACATATGAAAATGCACTTAATGAATATTTTGAATCACTTAGAGGCTACAGAAAAAGAAGTAAAAGAAGCAGTAAATTATTTTGCTGACAAAATTGTTTCTTTTACAGCAGTAAGAGAATTTTTACAATTATTGCGTATGCCTCAAGGAAGTAATGCCAATAATGTAACAATAAAAGCATAAAATACCATACTCCCTTTCCAAAAAAAATAAAACGTAGAACTAGGAAAAACACCTAATTCTACGTTTTTTTTATGTTTATACAGTACCTGTATTATTGTATACTCTCCAATAAGATTTGAGCATGCGTACTGATAGCGCCAAACTAGCAAATACAACACCTACACCTAAAAAGAAAATTACCTCTTTAGCATAAGCCATAGCTTCTTGCTGTTTGGTAAAACTAAGCCCTTCTACAAAGAAATTTTCGAAAGAAGACATACCATCATCGCCAAAAAAGCTTTCAAAATCATTGACACTTTGTATAGTATAAAATACTAAAGGTATAGAAAGAAAAATTAAGACAATTTTGGTGCGTTGCATATATGCCAAAAAGGTAGTTGGCAACATGAAAATGTAACGAATATAGGCTAAGAAAATCACGCAAAAGCAAGTAATATCTATTATATATTTTGGTTTAGCAAAAATGCCAAATAAAGGTTGAATGACGAAATAAGTAATTAGAGCTATCATAGTCCAAGAAATTAGCGCCATTTGTATTTTTATATTGCGCTCTTTAGGACTAATTTGAATAGTTTGTTGTGTTGTCGTATTGGACATAATAAGATGAGTAATTTGAAATATAATTTATTTGACTTTAGGATGTGTTTTTTCGTATACTTCCTTCAATCTTTCTATACTATTATGTGTATAAATTTGTGTAGCCGCCAAATTGCTATGTCCTAAAAGTTCTTTTATTGCATTTAATTGTGCGCCAGCGTTAATTAAATGTGTAGCAAAAGTATGGCGTAAAACGTGTGGAGAACGCTTTTGCATACTAGTAACCATAGATAAATAATGCTTCACTTTTAGATAAATAAATTTGGCATACACAGGCTCTCCTTTATCGGTAAGAAGCAAAATATCGGTAGTTTGTTTTGGAAAGTTTTCTTTTCTTAAGGCTAAGTACTCTTTAATTAAATTTAAAAGGGAGTATGGCACAGGTACTTGTCTTTGTTTTTTCCCTTTACCCACTATATTGAAAATCTGTTGAGAAAAATCAATTTGAGGAATAGTAAAATTCATTAATTCTGCTCTACGCATACCAGTAGCATACAACAATTCTAAAATCAATCTATCTCTTCTACCTTGAAAATCTTCAGTAAAAACCATAGTATTTTCTAAAGCATTTTCAGTTGGCAAAGGTAATTCTTGAGTAAGAGAAATTACTTTAGAAGAGGATTTGAAAAGGGTTTGAGTTGCTTTTTCGGGTAAAAAAACCGCTAAGCGTTTTACCTTTTTAGGCAATTGAATGCCTTTTATAGGTTGATGATCAATATCCCCTTTTTGCTGAAAAAACTTAAAAAAACTTCTTAGCCCAGCCACTTTTCTATGCACAGAAGTTGCTTTAGTTTCTTTTTGCATAAGCGAAACGACCCAAGCACGAGCATATTTAGGTTTTGTTTCTAAAATATCTGTACAATCATAACGCAACTCTACAAATTGAGCATATTGTAAAATATCCCTTTCGTAAGCCTCTATAGTATGCGGAGAATAACGCTTTTCATATTGCAAAAAATTCTTAAAACTTTGCAGCCTTTCTGCTGTAGTCATCATGGTTTAGTAAGAAATATAAGTCAATGGCAAAGCCACTTGCAATTTTTCAAAATCATAATTATCTAAAGGATTATTCGATAAATATAAACCAGTTAATTTATCTAACACCTTTACACCATCTGGTAAGCTAGTCAATTTATTATTTTGTAATTCTAAATTATGCAAACTTACTAAACCTCCAACACTATTAGGCAAAGAATTAATTTGATTGGAAGATAAATATAAATTTTGTAAGCGGAATAATTGCCCAAAGCCAAAAGGGAGTGTTTTAAGCTTATTATTATTTAAAAATAATTGTCTAAGTTCTACTGCATCGCCTATATCTTGCGGTAATTCTTCTAATTGGCAATTATTAGCATAAAGAACTTTTAGATTTTTTAATTTACCCAAATTATTTGGCAATGTTTCTAAAGGTGTATTACTTAAATCTAACTCTTCTAAAGCCGTCAATTCTAAAAATCCTTCTGGCAAAGTAGTATATTGACAATCTTTAAGATGCAATTTTTTTAGCTTAGTCAATTGCTTAATTGTTTCAGGCAATTGGCGTGCATCCATACCATTAGCAAATAATTCTTGCAAATTTTCAGTTTTAGAAAGTATATCGAAAGCTTGACGCCAGTTCATTTCTCTATTATAAGAAATATCTAAACTTTCTAGTTTTTTGCATTGTACCAAATCTTCAGGGATACGTGTAAATTTATTGCCAGCTAAATCCAATCTTTTCAAATTTTCATAACTAGTAATATAATTTGGCAAAGTGCTTAATTCATTATACCCTAATAATAAAACTTCTACATTTACTGCTGTTTTGGCAGGTTTTGCAGGAAAAGTTTTAATTTGATTATCTCTTAAATCTACAGTTTTGAGTAAAGGCGCAGCAAGAAAATTTTCTGGGAAAGCCATTACTTGATTGTAGCGCAAATTAATACTCTCTAGATATAATAATTTTTGTATGGAATTAGGGAGTTCGGTAATGTCGTTTTTATCTAATTGCAATATTTGCAAGTTTTTCAACTTATCAATGCCACTAGGCAAAGCTTGAATATTATTATTGCTAGCCATAAGCACTTGCAACTTTTTCAGCTTAGTAATATCTGCACTTAATTCATTTAATTTTTGATTGCGCAAATCCAATTTATAAACATCTTCTGGATTGGCTAAAGCTTCTTCTAAAGATTTATAAGTTTTCTTTGAAGCAAGTTCATCACTACTAATAGGTTGCGCCCAAACAGTCGTTGCGCCTAGTCCCATTAAAAGAAAGCATAGTACAAAATAATTCATAAAGCACTAGAGATTATAATTATAAAAAGATAGTATGAAAAACTATATTAGTTTTTTTTATTAGAGTTTATATTTAGGACGCAAAACAAAGCTTTGTCCTAAATATACTTGGCGAACACGTTCATCATTAGCTAATTCTTCTGGTGTTCCTTCCTTGAAAATATTACCATCTACCATTAAGTAAGCCCTATCAATAATAGAAAGAGTTTCGCCTACATTATGGTCTGTAATTAAAATACCAATATTCTTGGTTTTAAGCTTATACACAATACTTTGAATATCTTCTACAACAATAGGATCAATACCTGCAAAAGGCTCATCTAAAAGAATAAATTTAGGATCTACAGCCAAGGCACGAGCAATTTCCGTACGTCGTCTTTCGCCACCAGATAAAGTATCGCCCATGCTTTTGCGCACTTTAGTCAAACTAAATTCTTCTAAAAGATTTTCTACAATTTCTTTTTGTTGTTTTTTAGGTGTATTAGTCAATTCTAACACTGCTTTAATATTATCTTCTACACTCAATTTTCTGAAAATAGAAGCTTCTTGTGGCAAATACCCTATACCTAATTTAGCCCTTTCATACATAGCCAAATCAGAAATAGGTTGACCATCTAATTTTACTGCCCCTTCATCAGGCTTTATAAAACCTACTGTCATATAAAAAGTAGTAGTTTTGCCTGCACCGTTAGGACCTAATAAACCTACAATTTCGCCTTGTGCAACTTCTAAAGAAACTCCTTTTACTACAGTACGAGTACCATAACGCTTGACTAAATTTTCAGATCTCAACAACATAAGTATTATATATTTTAAGCGGAATTTGCTTTCTTAAGGTAAATAGCTATATTAAAGAACCCCCTTCGCTAAATAACAAGCCTATTCTTTGAGAAGATTAGACCGCATCTTAGCCAAGGGGGATTAAAATTATAATAAAAGAATTCTATTTGGGTATTTGTAATGTCTTTTCCAATAAAGCTTGCATATACGCTAACCCCTTGCTACGAGCCAATGCTATATTTCGATTAGGAATATTTTCCGGATCAGGATAATTATCCACAGCCTCCGTTAGGCTATCCTCTCTCAAAAGATGTAACATTGGATAAGGCGAGCGATTGGTATAGTTGGCGGCATCATCTACAGCACTACCAGCAAAAATATATTGAGGATGAAAACTTGCGAGTTGATACACCCCTTCATATTTTAAAGTGCGTATTTGTTTATCGCAACGTCTTACCAAAGACCAATAAGTTTTAAAATCATCTAAACCTTGAGCAAATATAACAAAAGTTGTAGCAATTTGCGGATTTTCATCCAAACGTATATACTCTTGTTGCAAAATATCTTGTATTTCGGCTATATCTGAAGTATGAACTACTAAATAATGTACCGTTTTGCGCAACATTTCTCTGCGTGCAAAAGGGCAAAAATTCAAACCAACTACAACATCCATAATCCATTGTTTGGTTTGCTCAATCCTTTGTGCGTCTGTAATATTCATAAATTATTTTAAATCACTAGCCATATTAGTAAAGAAATTGCGAATATTCTTAAGCTTTTGAACAGCTAAAGATTGCTCTTTTTTGAATAAATCTTCTTTACATAATAGAGCTTGAATGGACTCTAGAGACATTTTTTCTTCTTTTACCATCTTCACTATGCGCAGCCACAATTTTGCATCTTCATCTGTATAATAGCGTTTGCCTTGTGCATCGAAAGAAGGAGAAAGATTAGTAAAATGAGCTTCCCACTTCAAAAATGTTGGCGCACTAATGCCTATACGTTTTGCAAATTGATTACTAGTATATGTTTTTAAGAGTTCCATATTAAAATTTAGAATACAAGGTATATTTTATTTATTAAAAGCATCATTAATATTACTATCAATGTCATGTATAGCTTCTTGTCTTTTTTGAAATTCAACTCTAGCTTTAGCCAAATTATCCATGCCTTGCAAAGCAGTTTTACCATCAGGATTTTTTTGCATTTCCTGCTGAATATCATGCATTTTATTGCTCATAAAAGAACCTTGCATCAATTGTTGTTGAATATCATTTACACTATTAGGCGTGTAAGGAACAAGCATAGTAGCATTCTTTTCACCAATTTCTTTCATAGTATCGTAATGCTGCGTCAATAATACAAATTGCATAATTTCCACAGCGGATACATCTTTAAGTGTATCGCTAAAATCTTGTACAGAATCGGCAAAACCTTTAATAATAGCTAAGCGTTGTTCGGCTACCCCTTCCCCTTGTAAGCGTTTACTTTCTTTATCTGCCTCTGCATCTTTAATTTTAGCCATTTTTCTACCTTCTGCATCTTCAGAAAGGGCTTCTTTATTTCTGCGAGCAGCATTGATTCTATTCATAG